>OGEK01000177.1_pt1 | contig 75015 bp, 67 predicted proteins | sample 1570641 | NCBI WGS metagenome assembly OGEK01 (sample SAMEA2582136, study PRJEB24529) | metagenome | biome: Human gut stool | place: China | collected 2011
AGTGGGGCCTCCCGACTGCCCGATGATGCAGGCTCCTCTCAATTCACTCATGAATTCTTCCCCCTCATAGCAACAAGTTTCAAAGTTTATGGTTTCGGATATCAGCAGCTCTCCAAGTGCCCGCAATAAATGGTTACACAAGCGCCCCGGATTCTCCAGGTTCCAATGCCAACCGTTCCGCCGCAAACTGGTAGCCAGTCTGTCCTGCCCGAATAACCCGTGCAAGCGCTGTGCCAAATATTTCATTGAGCCTCCGAAACCATGCCCATATAGCCATTGGCATTTACTGCATCTCCTTTTGGCTAAAAATTACCTATTACATAAAGATTTATTGAATTTGGGATCTTTCAGCGGGTTTGCCACGTAAACGGCGCTCTCTCAGAAGCAACAGGCCAGCCCGTTTCTCAGACGGCAGCCGTTGGAGCCTTGCGCCCCTGCAAATATTTGCAGAAACGCAAAAGCTGAGCCCCAAAGTATGAAGGGGCGTAACGGCCCATAAGGAAGGTTATTTCTATTCAAGACGGGTTGCCTCTGGTAGTTATCATAGGCATTGGCAACCACCGCCACAAACAGTTCAGTAGTGACGGAACTGAGCATACGTACCTTCCTGGTATTGACTCCAGCTAGACGAGTAACCCCTCATTGCCGCCAATTGAGTAGTTGTACCGTCCGAAATAGGTCTTGTCCCTCTGGAAACAGCTTATGATGAGGGCCGCGACCATAAGAAGCGCGCAGATGGGCCGGGGCCGAACTTTCTCTGGCCGGTCCGCTTAAATATATCAGGGAAATCAAAATAGGTTTCTGATTTGAAGGATACATAGGCTATAAGTCATGGTAGCCACCATAGGATGTATCTTCAGCCGCATGACACAGAATCCGTTGACCGCCCCTGGCAGGGCCCCAGCGCCGGCGAGATGGCGATGCCAAACACCACGCTGATAATGCCGATCTGGCAGGAGACCGACAGATAGATCCGCACCGATGCCGAGCCAGAATATGAAGATGCCGGTTATGGCGATGATGAAGCAGGAGTTCAGGCTCATTAGGTTTAACGCCATGAGGAACCGGGAGCCTCAAATGCAAAGAAGATAATGACTTCGGTGGGCAGGATAAGGATGTAAAGCTGTTCTACCGATTTTATAACAGAGCTTCAAGGGCCCCAAGGGTCAGGTGAATGTGTCCGTTTTCCTCAGACTTCACGATGCAACCTCGATGTGAAGCTAGTCCAGAGCTTTGTCACGCCAACGCCTACAGTCCGATACTTAGGGCTACCGGTATGTGGTTTCTCCCTCAGCCCCCGGTGGACGAGATATTACTCGGCGTATTACTTTTTCGCCTGGGTTAGGCGCTTTGATTGGGAGACTGTAGGTGTGCGGTACACCGGCCTATGATTACAAAATGCCCCACTCTCCTCCTCCCTACCAATAACAAAAGGGAACCCCGCCGCAGCGACAGGGTTCCCTCTTACCTCTTAATATTGTAGTAGAAAGCAATATTGCCAGAAACGTGATGTGCAGCCAGAGCTTATCCTAGCTGCGGGATGTACCAGCTTCCTTTATCGTTTTCTCACCTGACAGTGCAAGCAACACCGCTACCAGGGTGCCATCCCTGCGCCACTTGGCAAATCTGGCGTATACAGATTGCCACGGCCCATATTTTCGGGGCAGCATCTGCCAATGAGCACCGTTTCGCACCACCCAGAGCATGCCGTTCAGCATAGTGCGGTCATTCTTACGGGGACGCCCCCGTCCATCAGCCCTGGGGGGAGGCAGAAGTGGCTTTACCCGTTTCCACTGTTCCTTGGTCAGGTCATATGCTCTCATGGGTGCTTTCACCATCTCTATCCAGTCTCTGCAAACTCAGGCTTCCGCTTCCGCAATGCTTTATTGCAGCATAGCAGACACAAAGGTATCCAGGTCCATACGCACAAAATAATCCTCCACCGGCCAGTCTTTCAATGCCTGCCGAAGAGCGCCTTCCTCCAGCGGAGTTCCCTGAAGGTACTCCGCCAGTGCGTCGCTGTCCTTCCGGGCGAAGTAATCCCCCCTGAAGGCAAGCCGGGTAATGTTCCCCTTCTCCACATCCATATGAATCTGAAGGGTTCCACACCCCTCCACCCGCCGCTCCTTCCGAATGCTGCAAGCCGGGGAATGGCCGTGGTTCCACTCCCACTGGCTATAAATCCGCTCCCGCAGTTCCTCCACCTGTTCCAGCTCCTGCGGTGAGAGCTGATACTTTCGCATGGAAAAGCACCAGAACATTCGTTCCCGCAGGGCCGCCCAGAAATCCTCCACCGTCATTTGGGGATCATTTACATAGGGCTTGATATTGGTGACCCGGCTGCGCACCGATTTCAGTCCCTTGGACTGAATTTTGTCGGGCCGAACGGCCAGTGCCTGGCCCACCACCTCCAGATCGGAGTCGAACATCAGGGTACCGTGATGCATGACCCGGCCCTGCCGCAGATATTGGGCGTTTCCGGAAAACTTTTTGTCCCCGATGGTCATGTCGTTTCGGCCATTGATCTGAGCCGGCACCCCCATCTCCCGCAGGGCGTCGACCACCGGCCGGCAAAAGGACGAGAAGTCGATCATTCCGCCCTGACAATCTCTGGCCACAAAAGTAAAGTTCAGATTGCCCCGGTCATGATATACCGCACCGCCTCCCGACAGCCGCCGAACCACGGTAATACCGTGCTCCTTTACATAGGTACTGTTGATCTCCTCCAGAACATTCTGGTATTTGCCCACCACAATCGTCCGGTCGTTCTGCCACAGCATGAAGCAGTCCTCTCTGGGGCCCAGCTGGTCAAAGACAAATTGCTCCAGGGCCAGGTTCCAGGCGGGATCCATGCTGGCGCTTTCCAGGTAATACATGACCTTCCGAACCTCCGTCAGCTCTCCAGATCGTGAATCTCGACCTTGACGCCCAGCTCTCGTCCGGTGTCAAAGTACTCAAACGTCTCCACTCCGGCCACATGTCCCTTCATCACACTGGCAATTCCCCGCTCTGCCATCGTCTCGCGGAACGCCTGGTTGTCTGTAAGGATGGAGATATGGTGAATATGGCCCTCGCCGTGCTCCTTCAGGTGTCTGGCGTAGTCGCTGTACTCATCCAGCGGCTGAATCAGCTCCAGCTGCACGTTTCCCGCCATGCACAGCGCCAGAGACACCTTGAAGTCCTGGCGCTTTCCATATACCATCAGATCCTCAGCCTCGTCCTTGAAACCTTTTTTTCCGTCCCGGATCTCCCAGGGGCCGATCCCATAAAGTTTCTGGTAGCGATCTACCATAGCATACAGATCTCCTGTCACGATGCCGATCTGGGTAATATTTTTGATTTCAGCGCTCAAGATGCAGCTCCTCCTGTTCCATTTCTTTTGCCAGAGCGACCGCCATGCGCACCGCGCCCTCAATGGCCTGGGCGCTGTGGTCACAATTCATGTGGCACACAAAATGGTCGTTATATGTATCCTGACCGATCCGGTGCGCCAGCTCTTCTATCGGCTCCTCGAACAACTCAGCCACAGAGACCGGCAGACCCACCTTTCTCCCGAAACGGATCACACGCCGGATCTCCTGCTCCTGATACCCCTCCAGGATCAGCTGAATCACCAGGCCCACCATCACCCGCTCGCCGTGCATATAGTCGTGCCCGCCCGGCAGAGAGGAAAGATAGTCGCCAAACCCATGCGCTCCGGAGCAGCCCGTATTGACTCCGCCGATGCCGGAGAGGAAGCAGTTGGCCTCGATCACCCGCTCCAGCGCAGGGATCACAATATGGTTTTCGGCCGCCAGCCGGGCCAACATCCCATTTTCCAGGATCAGCTCCCGGCAGATCCGGCACAGGGCCACTGCCGTGTTGGACATTTCATGCCCGCTGCCCGCGCAGCTCTCCATCTCGTACCAGGTCGCCAGGGCGTCTCCCATGCCGGACACCAGCAGACGCACCGGAGCCTGGGCCACAATGGTGGTATCGACATAGACCAGATCCGGGCACTTGTGGAAGATACGGTCCCCCACAATCTCCTGGCCGTTCTCGGAGTAAAGCACGCTGACAAAGGTACAGGGCGCGTCGGAGGCCGCTGCCGTTGGAATCATGACCATAGCCCGTCCCAAGTCCATCGCGGCGGAACGCACAATGTCCATCACTCCACCGCCGCCGATGGCGCACAGCACCTGGGCTCCGCTGTCCGCCGCCAGCTTTGTCACCCGCTGTACCTCCGAGGCGCAGGGCACCCCGGAGGTGAGCTCAAACTGTATCTGGGCATCAGTCCCCGAGAAGCTATGCGCCAGCTTTTCCTTTGATACCCTCAGGGCGGATTTGCTGCCAACAAACAGGAAGGATCGTCCGTAGCACATCGTATGCTCCGCGAACTCCTCCAGCGCGTCTTTTCCTTGAAAATAGGCTCCCGGAAATTTCATTGACAAGCTCATATCTCACGCTCCATTTTGAACATGCAGGGCTGGCCGGGTTGGTCCTTCTCCCCCCCCCGGCCAGTCTGCTGTATTTACGCTCTGTTCGCGTTGGCCTCTACCTTGGCATACACGTTTTCAGCGTAATTTGCCATAAAGTCCACATAGTAGTCGTAATTTACCTCGGCATTATTGCGAACCAGCAGGTTCTGATATTCCTCGTCGGAGATGGTGTGGGTGGAAAGTGCCTCGTCACTCAGGAACTTGTAGAAGTCCTCCGCATTGTCAGAAGTCACTGTGAACAGCTCCAGGCTGTCAAAGTAGGGGGCCTTGCCCTCAGAATCCTTGATTACGTTTCCATCCAGGTAATTGACCAGGAGGGTAATCGCCACTCCGCAGCTTGCAAACACGCCTCCGCTGCATGCCTCTACCTCACCATCCATAATAAGCTGGCAGATATTTGGACTGATATCAGCGCCGTAAATCTTACACCCCTCAAGGCCGCGGGACTTGACAACATCCGCGGCCGGCGCCACGTAGTCATTGCCGCACGCATAGACGCAGTCCACATCGGGATAGGCGGTCAAGAGATCATTTGTCTTCTGCACTCCTTCAGAGGGATCCGCGGAGTGAGAGACAAACAGCACCTCTCCGCCGCCAGCCTCAAACGCCTCGGTAAAGCCGATGATACGGCGGTCGTGGGCGTAGTCGCCGGAAGCGCCGGCGGAGATCACCGCAGTCTTACAGCCGTCGGCCAGCGCCAGCTCCGCAATGCCGGCCCCCTCGCCCTGGGGACTGTAGACCACCGTTCCCACATAGTACTCGTCCTGCTCAAAGGTCGCCACATCCTCATCCTTGGGCGCACACGCAAAGAACACATACGGTGTCTCCGCATTTTTGCAATACTGGGCAGCTACCGGGAAAAGCGTCTCGGAGATGCCCAGAAATGCCACCCCGTCAGGAGCAGAGGCCAGTTGGTTCTGGAGCTGGGTGATCGACTTGTCAGCGGTAAACTCATTGTTGGTTACATTCAAAGTCACACCGAGGGCATCCGCCGCGTTCTGCTCATAGGCCGCATTTGTATCAAGCGGATAGACACCCGCGCCGAAGTTGTTGGTGGCGATGGTATAAGAGGTATTGCTGCCGGTATTGACAGCGGGGCTGCTCTGTCCACCGCCAGACTCCCCTGTGGGGGCGCAGCCGGAGGCCAGCGCGGAAAGCATTGCCAGGCCGAGAACCAAAGCAAGGATTCGTTTCATGTGTTTCCCTCTTTTCATCCGGTTTTATACTCATATAGCTTGCGGCAGTCACACATCATGTTAACCGCGCTCCACATGCCATCACTCCAGAAGGCCGCTCTGCACCACCATGTTTGCGGCAAGCCGCCTCTGGGATAAGGCTGGCCAGAGCTGGAAGGGCCCGGCCAGCCCGCTCAGGAGACAGCGCTCTTACTGTGCGGCATTTGCCTCCACTTTTGCGTAAACGTTCTCCTCATAGTTGGTCAGGAAGTCGTAGAAGTAGTCATAGTCCACGTCGGGATTGTTGCGAACCAGCAGGTTCTGATACTCCTCGTCGGAGATGGTGTGGGTGGCCAGGTTCTCATCGCTGAGGAACTCATAAAAGTCCTCAGCGTTCTCGGCGGTCACCATGAACTGGGTTAGGTTATCAAAGTAGGGCGCGGTGCCGTCGGCGTCCTTGATCGGGTTGCCGTCCAGATAATTGATCAGCAGTGTCACCGCCAGACTGCCACAGACAAACTCACCGCCCGTGCAGGCTTCCACCTGGCCATCCATAATGAGCTGGCACACAGAGGGGCTGATGTTGGAGCCGTAGATCTTGCAATCGGTAATGCCGCGGGACTTGATGACGTCGGCGGCAGGGGTGATGTAATCCTCACCGGTGGCATAGATACAGTCCGTGTCGCCATAGGCGGTCATGTAGTCATTGGTCTTCTGTACGGCCTCGGAGGGATCGGCGGAGTGGGAGACAAACAGGATCTCACCGCCGCCGGCCTCAAAGGTCTCAGTAAATCCGATGATGCGGCGGTCATGGGCATAGTCGCCGGAAGCGCCGGCGGAGATCACCGCGGTCTTGCAGCCGTCAGCCAGCGCCAGCTCGGCCAGCCGCGAACCCTCGTTCTTGGGGCTGTAAATGACCATGCCCACATAGTACTCATCCTGCTCAATCTTTTCCATATCCTCATCGGTGGGAGAGCAGGCATAGAAAACATAGGGCGTTTTGGCGTTCTTGCAATACTGCGCCGCCACAGGGAAGAGCGTCTCGGAGATACCCAGGAAGGCCACCCCGTCGGGGCTGGCGGCCAGCTGATTTTGCAGCTGGGTTATAACCTTGTCGGCGGTAAACTCGTTGTTGGTAACGGTCAGGGTCATGCCAGTGGCGTCCGCCGCGGACTGCTCGTTGGCCACCATCATATCCAGAGGATAGGCGCCCACGCCGAAGTTGTTGGTGGCAATGGTATAACCACCTTCGCCGCCCGCGTCAGCCGTGGGACTGGTCTGGCCGTCGTCGGTCTGATCTGCGGGCGTGCAGCCGGCGGCCAGTGAAAAGAACATTGCTGCGCTGAGAACCAATGCAAGAAGTCGTTTCATGTGTTTCCCTCTTTTCATTCGTTTTTATATGCGCATGGCTTGGGGTGGATAAGACGTCTCTTATCCTCAATTTTATGGTACATGCCGCATGTGCCTCATGTCAATTGCAACCGGCATGCCAGCCTCCGGCGTTCAGGGGCCGGCACACCAAAGGCCTTGTGTCCCGTTACGTCCCAGGCAGTCTCCCTCTGCCTGCGTCCTGCCCGCGGGCGGCTTTTGGGCAGAAGGAAGCTTGCATTCGTGCAATTTTTTGCACCTGTGCAAACAGGGCCCCAATAACATTGCCGGAATTTCCTCCGCGCTCAGATCTCCGGGAAATACTTGGCGTCCTTTTCGGCCACCCAGGCGTGTTCAGGTACAACCGTGGTAACCATGGGATCGTTGTCGCGCAGACGGATGGCCCAGATATAGTACTCCGCATACCCGGGGGCGGTAGCCTGGCTGTGAGTCACGCCGTGGGCCATGCAGGTGGCGTCGTTGTGGTGAACTTTATAGACGGTGTCTCCCACCTCGGCATAGCCGTAGCCATTTTCGGGCAGGAACTTATAGAAGTAGATCTCAGGCTCCACGTGGGTATGGGGGGGGAAGCTGGACCACTTGCCGGGGTAGCTCACCACCTCGCCGATGAAGAAGTTTGTCTCCGGACAGTTGGAGCGATCCAGGAAGGTGCGCACGATACGGGTGGATGCCTCGTTCATCAGGCCGGCGCCCCGGAGTTCAGAGCCGCACAGCAGATCCTCGCCCTTCATCAGCTTGGGTTCAAAATGCTTGGGATTTGTGGTGCGCTGGATGGAGACTTCGGCCTTGTCAGACTGGCACATCAGCTCCACAGCGGTATTCTGGGGCACATGGAGCAGGATGGGATCCTCATGGAAGCAGGATTTGCGCTCCACGGTCTCCTCCTTGTCCGCCCAGCGGAAGGTAACCTTGCCCGTCACCAGGACGTAAATGCACTCTTTCGGCTCGTTGTAGCTGACAGTATCGCCCTTTTCCATCAGCAACTCGCCGAAGTCCATGTTCATGTCGGAGGCGTCGCCCTCCACAACGATGGGATTATATCCCCTCTGGAATCCGGAATTGGTGAGTTTCATATCAATTACCTCCTACAAATTTTGATTACTGATTTTTTCGCGCGATCGCTTTCCGCGCCTTCTCGTAAATGGTCTTGGCGTCCAGCTGGTAGATTTCCCGCAGGTAGTCCACCGTGCCCACCTGGCCAAACCGGTCCAAAACTCCTACCCGCTCCAGCGGCACAGGGCAGGTCTCCGCCACAACTTCGGCCACCGCGCTGCCCAGACCGTTGTAAATGCTGTGGTTTTCGGCCGTGACAATGGCGCCGGTAGAGCGGGCGTAGCGCTCCACCGCCTCCCGGTCAATCGGCTTGAGGGTGAACACATTGACCACAGCCGCGCTGATTCCCTCCCGGGCCAGCTGATCGGCCGCCTTCAGCGCCTCGGCCACGCACACGCCGGTGGCCATGAGGGTCACATCGGTACCGGGGCGCAGCTCAGCCGCCTTCCCAATTTCAAAGGTGGAGCCAGGCTGGTAAATTTGCACCGCGTTCTTCCGGGACAGGCGGACATAATATACGCCGTTGGCCCTCTCCAGTTGGCGAATCACATTGTCCAGCATGATGGAGTCAGTGGGCTCGATAATGGTCACTCCAGGGATATCCCTCAGGGAGCCCATGTCCTCAAAGGGCATGTGGGTGGCGCCATTCATGGCCGCAGTGATACCGGGATCGCTGCCGATGATGCGGATGTTGGCTTTGGCAAAGGCGGCAGACACAAAAATCTGGTCTAAGCAACGGCGGGTGGCGAAGCAGCCGAATGTGTGGCAATAGGGCACCATGCCCACGGCGGACATGCCCGCAGCCACGCCGATCATGTTGGCCTCCTGAATGCCGCAGTTCACCGTCCGCTCGGAATGGGCCTCCCCAAATGGCACCGTACCCACAGAGTTCATTAGATCGGCGTCCATGACTACAATCCTGTCGTTCTGGTTTGCCAGATCAATCATCGTTTGGCAGTACACATCCCGCATGGCCTGCTTCTCTGTTTCAAGCGTCTCACAGATCCTGTACGACATTTCAGCACCCCTCCTTCTCCAGCCGTGCAATGGCCTCCTCACACTGCTCCTTGCTGAATCTCATGTGGTGGTTATACTTGATCCCCTCCGCGAAGAAGCAGCCCTTGCCCTTTTGGGTCTGGAGGACGATCATAGTGGGCTTCTCCTGCTGATGCTTGGCCAGGGCGATGGCATCATAGATGGCGTCGACGTCATGCCCGTCCACCTCCAGGGCGTACCAGCCGAAGTCCTGGAATTTCTGGCGCATATCCCCCAAATCGCAGATATCCTTGGTATAGCCGTCCAGCTGCTGATGATTGTAGTCCAGGAACGCAATCAGGTGGGACAGCTTGTGCTGCGGGGCGTACAGGGCTCCCTCCCACACCTGTCCCTCCTGGCTCTCGCCGTCGCCCAGCAGCAGGTAGGTATAGTTGTCCTTCCCCAGCATTTTATTGCCATGGGCGATGCCGATGGCGGTGGACATACCCTGGCCCAGGGAGCCGGTGCTCATATCTACGCCTGTCGTGCTGTTGCGGTCGGGATGGCTGGGAAGCTTGGTTCCGTTGGTATTGATGGTCAGCAACTGCTCGACCGGGAAGTAGCCTTTCAGCGCCAGCGCGGCGTACAGGGCGGGGCCGGCGTGCCCCTTGGACATGACAAAGTAGTCCCGATCCTCCCACTGAGGGTTCTTCGGATCCACGTTCATTACGCCGCCATAGAGTACACCCAGCACATCTGCGGCAGACATGGCGCCGCCCAGATGGCCGAAGCCCAGTTCGCCCAGGGCCTTCAGCACCTGGATGCGGATGTTTTTTGCAAACAGCTCCAGGTCCTTATGTTGTGTCATCGTACGTTCCCTCACTTTCTCCTCTGCTTAAAAGCGCTCCAGCGCTTTACCCACTTTGATGAGATTTGTGATAAGCCCATCGTTATAGGCCTTCATTTCCTCCGCCGTCCACGTCTGCATGCCCACGCCGCCGGTCTTGAATCCCAGCTCGCCCCGCTCCACCTTCTCCTTCAGAAGGGGCGAGGGTTCGTGGGAGTCCTCCAGGTAGCTATACAGATAAGAGGAAATACTCAGACACAGATCGGCGCCGATGGCGTCAATCTGCTCAATGGGGCCGATGGTACCCAGGCGCATTCCGAAGCTGTATTTGACGGCATCGTCCACGTCCTTGGGGTCTGCAATGCCGTTGGCAATGATGCTCACAGCCTCACGCCCCAGGGCGTTCTGCATCCGGTTGGCAATGAAGCCGGGCACGTCTTTTTTTACTACGATGGGCTTTTTGCCCGCCTCGCGAAGCACGTCACACACCGCATCCACCGCATGGTCGGACACATCGGCGGTACGCACCACCTCTACCAATGGGATGAGGAAGGGCGGGTTCCAGAAGTGAGTGCCCAAAATCCGCTCTCTGTGGACGGACTTGGAGGCGATCTCCGTGACGCTCATGGCAGATGTGTTGGTGCACAGCACCGCCCCAGGCTTGCACGCCTGATCCAGGCGCGCAAAATAGTTCTGCTTGAGCTCCATGTTCTCCAGCACGCACTCGATGGCGAAGTCCGCCTCACGGGCAGCCTCGTCAAAGTCCAGCACAATATCAATGCGCTTCCGGATTTCGTCACACCGGTCGGCATCCACCAGGCCGTTTTCCGCCAACAGCTTCAGGTTATCCTCAATGACCCCGGCGGAGGTCTGCTGCTCCCTGACATCAAAGGCCAGCAGCTTCACGGGGAAACCGGTCACCGCAAACTGAAGCGCAATGCCGGTTCCCATTTTGCCGGCGCCGAACACGGAGATCTTCGCCTTGTTTTCCATATCATTCATCCTTTCCATCAGATCCGCTCAAATACCGCGGCGCCGCCTTGCCCCCCTGCCATGCAGAAGGCCACCAGTCCGTAGCGCGCCCGGCGCCGTTTCAGCTCATACAGCAGCTTTGCCGTCAGAATGGCGCCGGTACCTGCCAGCGGATGTCCCAGCGCCAGCGCGCCGCCGTTGACATTCACCTTGTCCATATCCAGTCCAAGCTCCCGGATGCAAGCGATGGATTGTGTGGCAAACGCCTCGTTCAGCTCGATGAGATCCATCTCCTCCAGGGTGAGTCCGGTCTTGCGCAGCACCTTCCGGATGGCCTCCACCGGGCCGATCCCCATGATGCTGGGGTCACAGCCGGTAACCGCAAACCCCCGGAACACCGCCAGGGGCTCCAGGCCCTTTTTCTCCGCCGTCTCCCGATCCATAAGCACCACTGCGCCGGCGCCGTCGCTCATCGGAGAGCTGTTGCCGGCGGTGCATACCCCATCAGGCTCAAAGGCGGTGGGCAGTCTGCCCAGAGTCTCCATGGTGCTCTCCGGCCGGACGCATTCATCCCTGTCCACCACGGTGGTCTTACCGCGCTTTCCGGGTACCGTCACCGGAATCATCTGCGCGTCAAACCGGCCTGCCGCCTGCGCGGCGGCCGCCTTTCGGTGGCTCTCCAGGGCGAAGGCATCGCACTCCTCCCGGGTGATGTGGTACTTTCTGCCCAGATTTTCGGCGGTAGTACCCATACTGACATTGAGCGCCCCAGGGGCAGTTCTGCGAACCAGCCACTGCGGAGGCGCCACCTGATAGGCCACCCGGGCCTTCTCCATCAGGTGGGGACGGTTGGAGTCACTTTCCGTTCCCCCTGCCACCACAATGTCGGCCTCCCCGGCTTCAATCATCAGCGCACCGATGGCAATGGCGTTGAGGCCGGAGGAGCACTGCCGGTCAATGGTGATGGCGGGCACCGTAAAGGGCAGGCCGGCCTGGAGTGTAACCACCCGCGCCAGGTTGGCGCTGTCGTTGTTGCCCAGGTTGCCGAAGATAACCTCCTCCACCTCTTCTCCCTGAAGCCCCGCCCGGCGAACCGCCTCGGCGATAACCAGCGCGCCCAGCTCGGGGGCGCCTACCGCTGCCAGGGCTCCCCGGCACCGCCCTACGGGGGTGCGCACCGCAGAGACAATTACCGCTTCCCGCTTCATGCTCCTTCCTCCTCGTGTTCCCGGTACACCCGGGCCTTCTCCTCGCCCTTGAGCACGCGGGTAATTCCTGCGGCCAGAGCCTCCATCTCAAATTCCCCGGGGATCACCGCCACCGGAGCAATGAAGCGCACCTTCCGGCGCAGCTTTTCCACCAGCAGCTCCGAATTGGCAATGCCTCCGGTGAGGACAACTCCGTCGATCTCTCCGTCCGCCGCCGCCGCCAGGCCGCCGATGCATTTGGCCGTCTGATAAATCATGGCCTCGTAGATGAGTGCGGCCTTCTTGTCGCCGGCCCTCACCTTCGCCTCCACCTCCCGCACGTCATTGGTTCCCAGGTATGCGGTGAGGCCGCCTTTGCCCCGAACCATGGCGCTGAGCTCCTCAAAGGTGTACTCCCCGGAGCAGCATACCCTGGCCCATCCGATGCTGGGCAGTCCGCCGGCGCGCTCAGGCGAGAAGGTGCCCTCCTCATCGGTCATGATGTCGGCAATAACCCCCCTCTTGTGGAGGCCGATGCTAATGCCCCCGCCCAAATGAACCATGATAAGGTTCAGTTCCCCATACTTCCGGCCCAGCCGCTGTGCGTACATGCGGCCCACCGCCTTGGTGTTGAGGATATGGCCCATGCTCAGCCGCGGCACCAGGGGGCAGCCGGAAATCCGGGAAACCGGCTCCATCTCGTCAGCGGTATTGCCGTCATAGATGTAGGCCGGAATATGGAGCCGTTTGGCCATATCCAGTGCGATAATCGCAGCGGTGGTGGAGGCATGTTGTCCGATGGGCCGGTTTCGCAGCACATCGATCATCTCATCGTTGACCACATAGGCCCCCGTGTGAATGGGCGGCAGGGAGCCGCCCCGGGCCACAATCGCGGTCAGGCCGGACAGATCATAGTCAATCTCGGCCAAAAATTCCTCCACCGCCTTCTGGCGGAAGGGGGCCTGGTCGGCGGCTCTGGCGTACCGCGCCACCTCAGAGGCCGGGTGGGACAGGCTCTTTTTATACCGCTCTACGCCGTTCTCAAAAATCGAAATCTTGGTCGAGGTGGAACCTGGATTGATGATGAGCAGCTTGATCTCCTGTTCCATATGTAAGCTCTCCTTTCCGTGTCACAGCTTCTGGCTGGCAATCGCCCCCAGCAGAATGGACTGAAATTTATCCTCCTCGGTAGCAGAGCGGGAGCACAGAATCACCGGCGCTCTGGCCCCTACTACCACATTGGCGCTGCGCGCGCCCATGAAAAGCATCATCTTGCCCATCATGTTGCCCGACACCAGATCGGGGCAGATAAGCAGGTCGGCATCCCCCGCCACCGGGCTGTCGTAGCCCTTGATTTTGGCCGACTCAGGCTCAATGGACAAGTCAATGGAAATCGGGCCCTCCACGATACAGCCGGTGATCTCTCCCCGCTGATACATCTCCTTCAGGGCCTGGGCGTCTGTGCTCTCCTGAAGTTTGGGATTAAGGGTCTCCGCCGCCGCCAGCACGGCCACCTTGGGGCACTCCACCCCCATGCTGTGGAATACCTCCACGGCATTCTCCAGAATCTGCTTTTTCTGGGCCAGATCGGGCTTTGGGTTAAGAGCGGAATCGGTGAGGGCGAGCAGCTTGTGGTAGAAGGGGTTTTCCACAAAGGCCACCTGAGACATGAGCCGCCCGGTACGCATTCCATTTTCCCGGGCGATGAACGCCTTCATCATGGTGCGCGTCTCCAGTCCTCCCTTCATCAGGTAGTCCACTTCTCCCTCCAGTACCAGCCGGGTGGCCAGCGTCACGGCCTTCTCCGGTTCATCGGCCTGGTGAAAGCGCACGCCCTCCGTGCTCAGTTGATGCTCCTCCATCAACGCCCGGATCTTCTTCTCATCACCGATCAGCACCGCCTGAATCAGGCCCTGCTGATGGGCCCGCATAGCGGCCAGAAGAGAATGCTCATTCTCCGCCATGACTACGGCCATCCGCTTCTTTCCAATTCCCGCACATATGGTTGCAAAATAATCCAATGAACGCAGCTGCATAGTCCCTACCGTTCCTTTCACCTGGTATTCATCAGGGCAGAGTGCAAGTGACGTGCCAAATCTCTGCGCCGTTGGAAGCCTTGATTTATTGTGCTCCCTCCCCAATTTCTCCCGCCGGCGCCTTGCAGATATGCATGATTTTGCAAAGTCGCAAGATTCCCCTGCGCACTTGAAAAATCAAATGGAACTTGCTATCATGAAACAGAACCGTCATGCGCGACAATTCGGAGGTAATATCATGCTGCACAGATCAATCATGCTCCATGCGGAAGACAGGATTCACGTATTGATCACCAGGCTGCGTGAATCCGCCGCTCCCCCCGAGCGGCAGGCTTTGTTGGATGAGCTGACCGAAATTGAAGCCTCTGTCCACGAGGTAGCCCACAGCGTGGTGGATTATCAGCACGTTATGGACGAGCTGGACGATAATATTCTGGTAGCCGACAAGGACGAGGTGGTTCTCTATGTAAATGACGCCTATATCCGCCACACGGGCATCGCCCCTGAGCAGATCCTTGGCAAGCGGATCACCGAACTGTTGGAGACCGGCACTTATTTTACCGATCCCACCGTCCCCGAGGTAATCCGGAGCAGGAAAAAGGTAATGAAGCTCTCCAGCATGTTCGGCCGGCCGGATAGTCTGGGATTCGTCACCGGCGTGCCCATCTTTGACGATGCAGGCGAGATCCAGTACGTGGTGGCCTGCAACCGGGGCGTATCCACCTTTAAGGAGCTGCGGGACAACTTTGTCCACTTTGTGGAGGCGGTCAACAATCTTCAGGGGGCCGCAGGCCATGTGCAAATGGTGCCGAACAGCAGCGGCATCGTCACCCCTCAGATGGTAGGGGAAAGCCCCGCTATCCAGCGGGTATATGATCTCATTGAGAATGTACGACAGACCACCGCCACCGTCCTCATCACCGGAGAGTCCGGCGTGGGCAAGGAACTGATTGCCGATGCCATCTACCGCACCAGTTCCCGGGCGGAAAAGCCCTTTATCAAAGTCAACTGTGCCTCCATTCCGGCCAGCCTGTTTGAGTCGGAACTCTTTGGCTATGAACGCGGTTCCTTCTCCGGGGCCAATGCTTCCGGCAAGCAGGGCCTCTTTGAGGCCGCCAACAACGGCACCCTGCTTCTGGACGAGATCGGCGAGATGCCCATGGACATGCAGGCCAAGCTCCTTCGGGCCATCCAGAACAACGAAATCACCCGGGTCGGGGGAATCCGCCCCATCAAGCTGGATATCCGTTATATCGCCTCCACCAACTGCGATCTGAAGAAAAAGGTGCGGGAGGGCACCTTCCGCAGCGATCTGTACTACCGCCTCCATGTGATCCCCATTCAGGTACCACCCCTGCGGGAGCGGGAAGGGGACGTTGCCCGGCTCAGCCAGCATTTTGTTTCGGAGTTCAATAAGCAATATCACAAAAATGTGGTGCTCTCCCCGGAGAACATCGAGTTATTGGAAAACTACTCCTGGCCGGGCAATATCCGGGAGCTGCGCAACGTCATGGAATATCTGGTCGTATGCTGCGCCCCCAACGGCCATGTGGACAACAGCTACATCTATGGCACCTTCGATCTGAGCAACCAGAATGCCTATGTGGAATATGACCCCGATCAGAGCCTCAACGACGCCATTACTGCTTATGAGAAAAAGTATCTGGAGAATGCTCTGCGGTACGCCCGCAATCTGAAGGAGGCCAGCCAGATTTTGAATATCGATCCCTCCACCGTGTCCCGCAAATTGCGCCAGCACGGACTTACTCTACAGGGAAAATAAAACGTCCTGCCGCAGTGCTCCAACTCTGCGGCAGGACGTTTTTCTTGGCACAGCCGGACAACCGTGCGCGTCCATACAACGGCACTGGTATCCTCGCAGCCGATGTGGCTGCGAGGGGCCATTTAAGAGCGGGCGGCCAGCCGCCGGTGGAGAAAGGTAAATGCAAAACCGGCCAGGGCCACCACCGCCGCAATGAGGAACGCGCTGCGGTAGGAGCCGGTTCCGCTCATCACCCAAGAGGCCACCTGTGGGCCGAGCATGCCGGACAGCGCAAACCCGAAGAAGAGGATGCCATAGTTTACCGTGTTGTTTCTCTGTCCGAACTCATCGGCCGTAAAGCCGGGGAAAATCCCCATCAGGGCCCCAAAGCAGGCCCCCACCAGGGCGATGGACCCCGCAAATACCGCCATTGAGTCCTGTCCAAAGAAAAACAGGGCGCACAGCGCGGCAACCGAGATTGGGAATACCAGGGAGAGCGTGCCGATGCGCCCCAGCTTGTCGGAGAGAATACCCGCCGAAGCGCGGCCTCCGGCATTGAACAGGGAAAGCACCGAAACCATCAGGGCCGCAGCCGCGGGGGAAAAGCCGGCCTCCACCTGAGCCATGTCGGAGGCAGAGGAGATTACCATCATGCCGCTGAGTCCGCCGCACAGGAGCATGGCGCACATACCATAAAATTTTTTCTGACAAAGCATCTCCCGCCAGCTCATGTCCCGGCCGCCTCCAGGGAGCATTTGCCCCGCCTCCTCCGGCCCCTGCTCCACAAATGCAGACGCCAGCAGCAGCACCACTGCAAAGCAGACGGCAATAATTTGGAATGCGGCACTGACCCCCCAGTTCCGAATCATGGCGTTGGCCACTGGCGGCACCAGCACGGAGCTCAGGCCGTATACGCCGGTGGTCAGCCCTCCGGCCAGCCCCCGCTTGTCAGGGAACAGCTTGACAGAATTATTCACCGTACAGCCGTACACCGTCCCCACGCCAAACCCCACCAGCAGTCCAAAGCCCACGACCAGGCCGCCCAGAGTGGTTGCCATGCTGCACAACAGCAGCCCCGCCACAAACAGCACGCTTCCCATCTGGATCAGCCGGTGCACCTCAATGCGGCGGTTAAGCCAGCCTCCGGCGATCATGCAGAGGGGGCCGGGGATGTTATACACCGTAAAGACGATGCCCAGGTCGCTGGCGCTGTAGGCAGCTCCGCCGAGAGCGGTAAGCCGCTCGGCCAGCGGCCCGGCAAATACGCTCCACGAATAAGCTGATCCAATGCACAGATTGATCAGGCAGCTCATCAGCAGGGTCAGCCCACGACTTCGTTTCAAGTTCATTGTATCCTCCATGTAATAACAAAACGCCCATATTTCCCGCCCCGTCAGGTGGGAAATACGGGCACCTGTTGATTGGCCGCCTCACCGCTCCATGATTTTGCGCAGAGCCGGAGCCGCCGCTTCCGCAATGGCCCGGTTGCCCTCCTCATTCATGTGCAGGCCGTCCAAAAAGTAGTCGCTCAGAGGCCGTCCCTCCCGGGCGGCCACCCGGATCAGCTTCTGGTGGAGATCCAGCAGCGGGTAGCCAAATACCCCGCACATCCGGCGGATCCAGTCCTGGTAAACCGCAGCCTGCTCACCGACCTGCTCCAGATCGGCCAGACCGTTCCACTTCACCCGAATGGGCGGGCAGGGCAGGGGCGGTGTTCCGAACACAGGAATGGCGCCCCGTCCTGCCGTAATATGGCCCATGGCCCCCAGATTGCTTCGGGCGGCGGCGTCACTGCCGCTGAGCAGGATATCATTGAATCCCCCCATCAGCAGTACCATTCCCGGTTTCACCCGATCCATCTGGTATTCCAGTCTGGCCAGCATTCCGCCAGTCGTATTGCCGCTGACGGCACAGTTCACCAGCTCCATCCCGAGCATCTGTCCGCACAGGGCCGTCCACCGCCGGGCAGCGGATACCCCGTAGCCGAAGGTGAAGCTGTCGCCCATACATAAGATTTTCATCGCCTACAGGGAATTGATGGCCTTACCGTTCCAAGCGGCCATAAACGCCTCTCCCAGAGCCTCGTTGACGGTGGGATGGGGATGGATTGAACCTATGAGCTCCTCGACGGTGGCCTCGGCGGTCATGGCAGCGGAGACCTCCCCGATCATATCGGTAACGTGCTGGCCATACAGATGAACCCCCAGAATCTCTCCGGTATCGCCGGCCACTATGACCTTAAACAGGCCGTCGGTGTCCCCTTCCACCAGGCTTTTCCCGTTCGCCATCATGCTGAAGCGTCCAATTTTCAGGTTGTCGCCATAGTTCTCCCGGGCCTGGGGCTCCGTGAGACCGATGCAGGCAATCTCTGGTTCCAGATAGATACAGGATGGGATGCGGTCATAATGCATCTCCTCATGGCGGCCGCAGATATTTGCCACTGCCACCATGCCCTCGTGAGAGGCTGTGTGGGCCAGCATGGCCTTGCCGTTGACATCGCCGATGGCGTAGATATTGGGCACGTTGGTACACAGGCAGAGGTCGGTCTTGATGGCATTCCGGTCAAATTCCAAGCCAATGCCTTGTGCGTTCAGTCCCTCGGTATTGGGGGTGCGGCCCACCGCCATAAGCACCGCGCCGGCCTCGAGCTGTTCCTGGGCACCGTTGTACTCATAGTACACCCGGTTGTTTTCCACTCTGCTGACCTTGGCCCCCAGGCGGAAGGTTACCCCTCCCTTCTCCAGACGTTTCTGCGCCAGGGCGGAGACCTCCGGATCCACCATGGGCAGGATATGATCCATCAGCTCCAGCACGGTGACCTTGCTGCCCAACCGACTCAGCAGGAAGGCAAACTCCACTCCGATAACCCCTCCGCCGATGACGGCAACGGAGTCGGGTACTTCATCCAGCTCCAGCGCCTCCGTGCTGGTGAGCAGTCGGTTCTCCCCCTCCACGGCGATAAAGGGGGGCATGAATACGCTGGAGCCGGTGGCGACGATGATATACTCAGCGGACACCTGTTTATCTCCCACTGTCAGAGTATGCGTGTCCGCAAAGCTGGCCGTTCCCTCCAGAATGTCCACCTTGTTTCCGCGGAGCAGGCCTCTGACGCCGCCCACCAGGGTAGAAACCACCTTCTGCCTGCGCTTCTGCAGCTTTGCCATATCCACCTTCAGTGCGGAGAGATCCACGCCTTCCACGGCGAAGTCGGCGGCATGCTTTACGGTATCCAGCACATTGGCCGTTTTGATCAGAGTCTTGGTGGGGATGCAGCCCACGTTCAGGCAGGTACCTCCAAGATAGGTGGACTCGATAATGCAGGTCTTTTTCCCCATCTGCGCCGCTTTGATGGCAGTCTCATACCCTCCCGGGCCGGCGCCGATAACTGCGATGTCATATTGATAGTCCATAGTTTGATCCTTCTCTCATCCCGGTATCGGTGTACGGGCCCGACACGCTCAGTAGAGCTCCCTATAGATTTTCCGTACCCGCTCCTCGTCCAGGGGGACGAAATTGTTTGCCATCAGGCGGCCCTGGCTGGTGATCACGCTGTGGGCAAACTCATCGATGTCCTCCTGGGTCATGCCGTACGCGTGCAGAGGCTTCTTGGGCAGGATCTGATTCAGCAGTTCTTCCAGCTTGTCGTAGACCACGGGCACCCCGCAGCCCAGCAAATCAGCCAGATAGCGGTTCAGCACCGCAATCTCCCCATCCTGCCTGAGTTCCATGTAGTTTTTCAGCACCCCGGTAAACATCGCATAGTTGCTCTCGCCATGTGGCACGTGATATTTGCCGCCCAACGGATAACTGGTGGCGTGAACCGCGGCGCAGCCGGCGGTTCCGAAGGCCAGTCCGGCATAGTTGGAGGCAAGCAGAAAGTCCTCCAGCAGGCCGATTCGGCTCTCCTGCCCATCCATGGCAATCCGCTGATAGCCCCGGATGAGCATCTCAATGGCTTTGTACCCGAACAGCTTGGTGTAAGGGGTGGCTTTGGGGGACAGGGAAGACTCCACGGCATGCACCAGGGCATCAATGGAGCTGGTGGCAAACACTCCAAAGGGCAGGCCCTCCAGCAATTCGGGAATGAGCACCGCCTGATCGGCATACATGGCAGGACTCACCAGTCCCAGCTTGGTTCCCATGCGGGTACGGGCCATAATCGAAATGTTGGTCACCTCGCTGCCCGTACCGCAGGTAGTCGGCACAATAACCAGCTCGCGCTTCTTTTCCAGGTCAGGGGCCTTGTCATACAGGGCATCCACTCCCTCACTGCCGGCGACCGCCAACACCTTGGCGATATCAATCACGGTTCCGCCGCCGATGGCCACAATCCGCTTGCAGTCGGTTTTGGCCGCGGCGGCCAAAATGGCGTCCACCATCACGTCGCTAGGCTCCCCGGCACCGTACTGTTCTTGAAAGAGGATCTGGCAGCCCAGTCCCATCTGCCCAAAATAGGGCTGGTAAATGTACTGATTGGTCAGGATCAGATCCTGGGAGCTGAGTTTGAAGTCCTCCACGAATTCCCGGCAGGTTGCAAACTGATGCAGCGTCGGTTTGAATAAAATGGAGACCATATCCGCTTCCCCTCCGTCAGCCGATCGCGGTGAGGCCGCCGTCGGGATAGAGGATCTGTCCCGTGACAAAGGCGCCGGCCTCGGAGGCCAGGAACACCGCAGGGCCCATGCAGTCTTCCACCTTGCCGATTCTCTCCAGAGGCTTACCGTTACCCAGATTCAGGGTTTCCGGGTGCTCCTTGATGACCTCCGCCATCATGGGCGTAACCGTGAGGGTGGGGCCGATGGCGTTGACGGTGACCTCGGGGCCCAGCTCGGCGGCCAGGGTGCGGGTCAGCATATCCACGGCGCCCTTGGAGGTACAGTAGCCCATGTTGCCGCCGCCGCCGCTGAAGGCCCGGACGCCCCGGACGGAGGAGAGGTTGATGATGCGGCCGTAGCCGTTTTCCTTCATGACCTTACCGAAGTGCTTACAGGCCATGGCGACGCCGATTACGTTGACGTTCATCATATCGGCCATTACATCCATGGGGAAGTCGAACAGGCTGAACTTCTTGTTATAGCCCTGGGCGTTGACCAGAATATCCGCCTTCTTGTGATTGCTTACCACGGTGTTGACCAGGGCAATGATGCTGTCCTCATTGGTGGCATCCACCGTGTAGATGGCCACATCCTTCCCCACTTTTTCCTTGATCTCACTTTTCGCCCGCACAAGGGATTCCATCTTGCGGCTGGCAATCACGACTTCAGCGCCGTAGAACGCCATCGCCTCAGCAATTCCCTGGCCGATACCGCCGGCACCGCCAATCACGACTGCTACCTTACCATCCAAACGAAACAGGTCTTTCATAATTAATAACCTCCTAACATTGTTGTGGCGAGCGTTTTAAATATGGAGCCGCCGCAAAGGCGGCTGACGCTTATTGGGATTTTCTGATCACCGACGGAGTTTCTCCACCCGCCCCATGGCGGCAGGACTTACATCAGAATCTGTACCGGGTTTTCCAGAAGCTGCTTCATGTACTCCACAAACTGGGAGGCCAGAAGGCCGTCGATGAGCCGGTGATCCACAGAGAGCTGAATATTCATCATGGGCCGGATGGCGATGGTATCCTCCCCGTTTTCGTCGGTAATCACCACCGGCGTTTTGCGCACCGAGCTGACAGAGAGGATGGCGGCTTCCGGCGCGTTAATAATGGCCGTAAAGTTTCCGATGCCGAACATGCCCAGATTGGAGATGGAGAAGGTGCCGTTGCTGTACTCCTCAGGCTTCAGGCGCCCCTCCTTGGCCCGCGCCACCAGATCCTTGGATTCGGCGGCCACATCGGTGAGGCTCTTATTCTGTACATTCTTTACCACAGGTACCACAAGGCCGTTGTCTCCGGCCACGGCGGTACCTATATTGATGGACTTGTAGGTGACGATCTGATCCTCTTTCAGCGTCACGTTGATTCCGGGGAACTTCTTCAGCGCCTTGCAGGCCGCCATGATCAGCAAATCGGAAACGGCGATGCGCACCTCGCTGTTCTCATTGAGCTGCTTGCGGAAGGCGGTAAGATTGGTGGTGTCCACCGCGTCGGTGAAGTAGAGGTGCGGCGCGGTAAACTTGGAATGGGCCAGCTTGTCGCCGATGATCTTGCGCACCCCCTTGTAGGGAACCACGGAGGCGATCTGCAGTTCATCGGAGCCGGAAGAAGCTGCCGCTGCGGCGGCCCGCTCCACGTCCTTCTTCATAATCTTCTCTCCGGCGCCGGTACCCTGTACGGTACTCAGATCGACGCCGGTTTTCTCGGCCAGCTTGCGGGCCAGGGGGCTGGCTTTGATATCCCGCTCGGTAATCCCCCCCTGGAATCCGGTTCCCTGAATGGAGGACACATCGGCAGCGGCGATGCCATTGTCCTTCATGTACTTTTTGGCCCGGGGGGTGAGCTTCAGCTCTCCCATCTCTGCGGGGGCGGCGGCCTTCTCGGCAGGCTCATCATCCTCATCGTCATCAAAGTCGGCCTCCACCTGGGCGTCCGCCACCACGGCGGTCACATGGCTGGCCAGGATGGCGTCGGCGTCCTCGCCGGGCTCGCCCACCACGGCCACCGGAGTAAGCACCGGCACGGTATTGCCGGGTTCCAGGGCGATCTTCAGCAGAGTACCGGCGCAGCTTGCTTCCACGGTGATCACCGACTTGTCGGTGTGCACGTCAAAGAAGGGGTCGCCGATGGCGACAGGATCCCCCACCTGCTTGTGCCACTCCGCGATAGTGCCCTCATCCTGGGTGTAGCCCAGCTTGGGCATGACCACTACTTTTGCCATTTTGCCTCCCCCCTTCTTACAGCAGCTTCTCTACAGCCGCCAGGATGGTGTTTTCATTGGGCACCACGAGTTTTTCCAGGGCGGGGCTGAAGGGGATGGACACGTCAGGCGCACACAGGCGCTGGATGGGCGCATCCAGATCGTAGAACACCTCATCCTGAATCGCGGCACAGATCTCGGCGGCCACGCCGAAGCTGGTGTAGCCCTCGTCCACAATGAGCAGACGCCCGGTCTTCTTTACCGATTTAATGATTGTCTCTTTGTCCAGCGGAACCAAAGTACGCAGGTCAACGACCTCTACGCTGACCCCCTTCTTCTTTTCCAGGTGCTTGGCCACCTTGACACACTGTCCCACCTGGAAGGAGTTGGCCACCACGGTGACATCGCTGCCCTCATGCACCACAACGGATTTGCCGATGGGAAGCAGGAGATTTTCATCCCCGTCGTCGGGCATATCAAACTCCACGCTGTAGTGCTTGCGGTGCTCCACCACAATCACGGGATTATTGTCCCGGATGGCGGATTTCAGCAGGCCCTTGGCGGTATAGGCATCGGACGGGATGACGATCTTGGAGCCGGGGAAGTGGGCGATGACCGCGTTCAGATTCTGGGAGTGCTGGGCGGCGGCGGCCCGGCCGGCGCCGATGGTGGTTCGGATGACCATCGGGACATTTTTCTGTCCGCCGGACATGTAGCACACCTTGGCCATCTGATTGACAATCTGATCCATAGCCACCAGCATAAAGTCCGAGAACATAATCTCCACGATGGGCCTCATGCCCGTAAGGGCCATGCCGATGCCCATGCCAACAATGCCGGACTCGCTGATGGGGGAATCCTTCATCCGCAGATCACCGTACTTCTCATACAGTCCCTTGGAGCAGCGCCAAGTGCCGTCACCCACGCCGATGTCCTCGCCGATCATCATCACCATGGGATCCCGGGCCATTTCCTCGTCCAGGGCCTCCCGCACGGCGTCACGATAATAAATCTTTCTCATCTTTTCTTCCCTCTCAGTCGCAGAAGATATCGTCCATCAGCTCGGACGCCTCAGGATAGGGGCTTTCAGCGGCAAACTTGCAGGCCGCCTGAACCTCCTGTTCCACCTTATCCTCGATCTCCTTGCGCTCCTTCTCTGTAAGGTAGCCCTTATCCCGGAACAGGATCAGAGGATCCCTGGCTTTCCAGGCCTCCACCTCCTCCGGCGGACGGTAGGTACCGGGATCGCTGCCGTTGTGGCCGTGGTGGCGATAGGTCTTGCACTCCACAATCGAGGGCCCCTTACCCTCCCGGGCGTGCTTGACGGCCTTCTGCATCGTCTTGTAGACCGTTTCTACATCGTTGCCGTCGATGGTATAGCCGGGGATGCCATAGCCGATTGCCCGCTTGGCCAAGTCGTGCTCTTTGGTGACCCGGCGGCTGTCCACCGTGATGCCGTAAAGGTTGTTCTCAATGACGTACACCACCGGCAGATCCCACGCGGCAGCCATATTGATGGACTCATGGAAGGTGCCCTCGTTGGCGGCGCCGTCACCGAAGAAGCACAGGGTTACCTGGTCGGTACCGCGGTACTTGGCCGAATAACCGGCGCCGGTGGCCATTGGAATCCCGCCGCCCACAATGCCGTTGGCGCCCAGAATGCCCAAATCCATGGCCATGATGTGCATGGAACCGCCCTTGCCCTTGGAATAACCCGTTTCCTTTCCCAGGATCTCTGCCATCATGCGGCCCATGTCGGCCCCCCGGGCCACCAGATGGCCGTGCCCACGGTGGGTAGAGGCGATGTAGTCCCGCGCCTCAATGGCGGCGCAGGCGCCGGCGGCCACAGCCTCCTCGCCGATATACAGGTGGGCCAGGCCGGCCATCTGTCCGGTCTTATAAAACTCAAATACCTCCTGCTCGAACCGCCGGATCTTATACATGTCCGAGTAGAATCGCTTGGCAAGCTCTTTGTTCACAGAATTCCCTTCTTCCTAAGTGTCATGCCGGAATCATCCGGCTCAGCCCCGGCCAGGCATACCGGCAATCACCAGCATGGAGGCGGGGAGGTTGGTCTCATTGCGGATCTCTTTTCCATCTCCCACATTGAAGTGGATGGAATCGTATTTTTTAAGTACGATGGTCTCGTCCTTTGTGCGCACCGTCATCTCACCCTCCAGGATGAAATAGATCAGCTCCACCCCGGTCTCCACGTACTCCGTCCCGCCGCCGGGCAGGAAGTGGGACAGGCCCAGGGTATAGTCCACCGTATTGCTGGTTTCCTTGTTGTGCAGCCGGAGGGCCCGCATATCAAAATGGCCGGTAACCGGATACTCAAAGGCGTCTGCCAATCGAACAACTTTCATGTGATCTTCTCCTTCTGTTATTTCAACGGCTTCAGGCCCAGGATTTCTCTGGCCTGAGCGGGGGTAGCGGGCTGCTTTCCGAAGGTGCGCACCGCTTGAACGGCCCGTTCCACCAGTTGGACATTGGTGGCGGGCACTCCCTTGCTGAGGTATACATTGTCCTCGAGCCCTACCCGGATATGTCCGCCCAGGGCCAGGGCCGCATACAGGATGGGCAGGTGGCTCTTCCCCACGCCAAAGGCCGACCAGGTGGCGTTCTCCGGCAGATGGCGCACCAGATATACCAGATTTTCCACCGTGGCAGGCATACCGCCCAGCACGCCCAGGCAAAGCTGATAGTGGCAGGGGGTAGACAGGTGGCCCTGTTTTGCAAAGTAATCGGCGATCCCCAGCATACCGGCATCGAAGATCTCAACCTCCGGCTTGATGCCGCGCTCTATGTACAGGTCGCCCAGCTTTTCGAGAAACTGCGGGCTATTCATAAACACCCCGCCGGGCATCCAGTTGAAGGTACCGGCATCATAGGAACCCATCTCGATGCCCTCCAGCTCCCGGTGATGGGCCATCCGCTCCTCATCCGTGGCGGGATGCTCGGCAGAAGCGCCGGAGGAGGTGCAGTTGATAATGACATCACAGTCCTGGTGGCTGCGGATAAGCCGGATGGTCTCCCGGAATTTCTCCTTGTCCATGGCACCCAGGCCGTCGTCGGCCCGCATGTGCAGATGAACCATGGCTGCGCCCGCTTTCCAGCAGGCATAGGCATCCGCGGCAATTTCTTCCGGCGTAATGGGGATGTGCGCATTCTTGTCCTTTGGGGTAACTGCGCCAGTGAGGGCAGCTGTGATAATAACCTGATCCATAATTTACGCTCCTTATTATTTGTGGTTCCGAGGACGCTTCTTGTCTCTGGCCCGAATCGCTTCATATAGACTGCAAACCGCGCGCCAAGTAGTGCACTTACGGTTTTTGTGCAGGAAACGCATGGAATCCGGCATAATAATCCCGCTTTTGCGCTCAGATCAGGCCATTAGCCTCGCACTTCCTCCCCACACGCATTGCACATCCGCAATTTTTTGCCGATTTGCACGCTTACAGGTTCTTGGCCAGGTAGTACGCATCGGATATCGCCTGTGTCACCTGAGCGGGCTTGACGCAGTCTCCGATAACGTATTGCTCATCCACCACGTTCCACAGCTCTTCCATTACATTGGTGCACGCTCTCATTCCCACGGCGCACAGCACCGCGTCAGCGGGCAGCAGGTGCTCCTGCCCCTCCCGGTCAGTGTAAATCAGTCCCTCATCCGTCACGGCTCTGCCGGTTCCTCCGGTGACGGCGGTGACATACTTGTTCAGCTCCTGTCCCAGCGCCATGCCGTGGAACATATTCACATCGGCTGCCAGCGTATCCCGCATCTCTACGATGGTGACCTGTTTCCCCTTCATGCCCAGGTGAATACCGGTTTCGCAACCCACTAAACCGCCTCCCAGAATCACCACCCGTTCTCCCAGAGCGTCCGGGTTCGCCTCGGCCTGGGCCACCGACACCACCTTATCCGACGCAATCCCCGGAATGGCGGGAATCACCGGCTGGGCGCCGGCGGCAATGATAAGGACATCCGGCCGAACCTTCTCTGCCAGCGCCCTGTCCACCCTTTGATTCAGGGTAACCTTCACGCCGCTGCTTTCCACCCTTCGGATAAGGCACTGGGTAAAGCGATACAGATCCTGCTTGAAGGGTACGGCTTCGGCGAATTTCAGCGCACCCCCAAGCGCATCCGTCTTCTCGTACAGCAGCACCTCATGTCCGCGCCGGGCCGCCGTGATTGCCGCTTCCATGCCGGCGGGGCCGCCGCCCACCACCAGAACCTTTTTCTTTCTCAGGGGCGGGGCCACATAATATTTTTCCTCCAGCTCGGCTCCAATCACCGGATTCACCGAACAGCGGTTTGTACCGTTGATTACGCTCTCCCCCAAGCAAACAAAGCAGCGCAGACAGGGGGTGATGTCCTCCTTCTGGCCCGCGTAGGCCTTTTTCGGGAGGAAGGGATCCGCCAGCAGCGCCCGTCCCAGCTCCACGATATCGGCCTGACCGGAGGCGATGATCTCCTCACACTGCTCCGGGTCGCCCAGGCCACCCACGCAGGATACCGGCTTGGACACCACCTGTTTGATGGCCGCCGCCAAATATACGTTGCAGCCGTGATCCAGGAACGCCGAGGGATGGGTTCGTACAAAGAGTTCCTGCCGCTCATGGCTGCCGCAGGAGATATTGAACAGATCCACCCTGCTCTCCACCATCCGGGCCAACTCCTTGTAGTCCTCCAGGTGCAGCCCCCCTTCCGTAAAGTCATCACCGTTCATGCGGATTTGTATGGGGAACCCGGGGCCTACCGCCTGGCGCACCCGATCCAGGGCCATCAGGAGGAACCGCGCCCGGTTCTCCAGGCTGCCGCCGAACTCGTCCTTCCGGCGGTTTTCCAACGGCGAGAGGAACTGGTTGAAGAGCCAGCCGTGGCCGGCATGCACCATTACCATGCCAAACCCCGCCCGCTTGGCGACATCGGCTGCGGCGCCATAGGCATCCAGGATCTCATAGATCAGCCTCTGGGGCATCTCCAGAACCTCTTCCCCGGAAGGCAATATATCGTGGCTGGGGCCATAAGCGGGGCGGCGCTCTTTTTTATGACCGCCGATGCTGGCCAGGCCGGCGTACTTACCGCCGTGGGACAGCTCAATGTTGGCTACCGCCCCATAACGTGTGATGGCCCGGGCAGTGTTGGTCAGAGAGGGAAGCACATGCGGGTCATCCAGACAGATCTGCCGGTCGTGGGACTGGCCGGTGGCCGCATGGACAATGCTCTCCCCCAAGGTAACCACACCGCATCCGCCCTTGGCTTTCAGCTCATAGTAGGCCATATTCTCGGTCGTGAGATGGCCCCGGGCGGTATAGCTCATGAGGCCGGTGGGGGCGGAGAAGATGCGGTTTTTGATCAGCTGCCCCCCGATCTTAATTGGGGTAAACAGATGGGGATAGGGTGTCATAAATATCCTCCTTTTGTTTATCGCGGCTGCCCGCACGGCTGTCAGGGAATCAGGAAAATCTTGATCCCCTTTTTGTCCCGGAACTGGGCAAACCCCTCCTTCCAGTCGGCCAGCGGCAGCCGGGTGCTCACCAGAGGCTCCAGCATCAGGCTGTTACCCTCCAGCAGCTTCAGGAGGATCTCCCAGGAGGATCTCGCCTGGGCAAAGCCGGCGGTGACCTTCAGCTCCTTGCGCACCACCATATCCATGTCCATGGGTACCGGCTTGCCATAGAGGCCCACCTGGATAAAGGCCCCCTGTTTGCGCACCAGGCTGATCCCCTGGCTCAGGGCCGGGCCGGCGCCGGAGCATTCAATCCACACATCGGGGCCGTAGGCTGTCTCCCGGGCCAGGAGCGCCGCCAGATCATCGGCGTTGTCGCACACCCACTCCGCCCCCAGGCTCTTGGCCAGTTCCAGCCGTTCCCGGTCGGCCTTGGTGCCGCTCAGAATCACCCGCGCGCCCCGGAGCCTAGCCAGCTGGACGCACAGCAAACCGATAATGCCCGGCCCGGACACCACCGCCACATCTCCGGCGTAGATCTCCGACTCCTCCAGCACCGCCCGGATGCAGCAGGCAATGGGCTCACTGAGCGCCAGGATGTCGCTGCCCTTATACTGTTCAGGTACTTTCATCGCCGAGTCTGCCGGAATTACCATATATTCCGCCATGGCGCCATCCACATTGACACCGATAGAGGCCTTCTGTGTGCAGTGAACCGGATCGCCCTTGCGGCAATAGTGACACGTTCCGCAGGAATAGGCAATGGACACCGAGATCACCTGATCCCCCACCTGGAAATCAGTGACCCCGCTGCCCACCTGCTCCACTACGCCGGTATATTCGTGGCCCAGGGTAACAGGCACACTATGACTGTACTCCTCGGCCAGAATGTGCAGATCCGTACCGCAGATACCGGCAGCCATTACCTTCACCAGCAGGTCGTTCGGGCCCGGAATGGGCTTTTCCACCTCGCACAGCTGTACTGACTCGGCTCCTTTACCCAACTTTCTCAATGCTTTCATTTCCAGTCTTCCTTTCTTATATCCAACCATGGTACTGTATGACATGGAATGGAGCGGTCCCGCTCCTGCGGTTTTTGCTGCTCTCTTGTTAAGCAAATCCCATGCCAAGCAAAAAACAAACTGATATGTTTCCTTTTCCTCCTGCAATCCCGGCAATTCCAGTCAGTTTAGCCTCTCAAACCAGCCTGAAAGCTGCGATGCCCAACGCTTGCATGGCTGCAAATTTTTGCGGGAATGCAAGCCGAAAAGCTCCGCGTTTCGCACTGTCCCCCTCCTGGAGCGCAGCTGCTCTCTCCTTGCATTTGTGCAAAGTCTTGCGGCGTTGCAAACACTCCGGCCCTCTACTGCTCTTTATCACTGTCCATTTCGTACAGGATCTTCATTAAATTTTTCTTAGAAGTTGGCGGGTTTTCCCTACCTCTTCTCCCCTGCTCTCTCAATTTGGTATGCTTCTTGCAAATATCCATGACCGCAAGCACACAGCGGTCGGTATTCCGAATGTGCCGGGTTTCCCACCTGCCACTTATTCCATCAAGTGTCCATCAACCGGCAGCAAGCAGCCGTCAAAAAAGGAAAAGGAGAATGAACATGAATCACTGGAAAAGCGCTTTGTCTCTCGCCTTGGTTCCTGCCTTCGCCCTGACATTGCTCAGCGGCTGTCAGCAGACCGCCGCCCCACCTGCAGAGTCCTCCTCTACCGGTAAAGGGGGCCATGTCATTGCCGCCAACACATGGGGCGTAGGCGCCTATCCTTTGGACATCATTTTTGAGGCTCTGACTCCCCTGGAGACCTCTGCCGGAGATTTGTCCATCGACTTGGCCAACAACGAGTTTAAGGTGGATAAGGTCGTCACCGATCTTCAGAACCAACTCACCTCGGGCGCAGATGGCGTGCTCTTTTTGGGCATGAGCCAAACGATCTTCCCAACCGTCGCCCAACTATGTCAGAACTTTGAAGTTCCTTTTGTGTTTCATGCCAATATCCCCGCCGATGCCGATTGGCCTGCCATACAGGAGAATGCGTATTATACCGGTGCTGTGATATCCCAGGAATATGCCGCCGGTGCAGCCATGGGCGAACTGGGTTTGGCTGACGGCAACCAGACGGCTATCATTTCCGCCGCTGCGCTGGGCGACTACGTCCATGACCAACGTATCGCCGGATTTACCGATACTTTTGAGGCTGGAGGCGGTGAGGTTGTTTACGTGGCCCACTCTGCTGACCCCTCTGAAGGCGTACAAAAGGCTAATGACTTTATGACCGCCTATCCCGATGCAGACATGATCTACTGCACTGGCGGAGACTATCTGTCCGCCACCATCAGCGCCATGTCCTCCCGCCCTGAAGCTGACTACAAGCTTTATGGCAGCGACATGAGTCCCGAAACTGCCCAGAGTATTCTGAACGGCGATGTAACCGCCCTAAACGGCGGACAGTGGATCGCCGGCTCTCTGGCTGCCGCCCTACTGATCAATCGTCTGGACGGACATGCCATCCTCGATGAAAACGGCCAAGCCCCTCTGTTTGACAATATGAACCTGGTAATGCTGACCAAGGATAACGCCCAGGGCTTCATCAATTTAATGGCGGAAGGCGGTCTTCTGACGGAAGCCGATTTTGATGCACTGCTCTATCGGAATAATCCGAATGTGGACTACCAGAGCTTCTACGATTTTGTGGGCAATGTTGACGAACTGATTTCCGAGCGGATCAGCTAAGATAACCAGCATTAACACTGTGACTTCCGGACGACATGGACGTATCATCCGGAGGCCAAATGGAGGGACTGTCTATGAATAATACCTTAACCCGAGCCCGGAACGAGAGCCGGATCAAGCCGCTGCCCATCATCATCGTTATCGCGGCCCTTGCGCTTCTTGTGGTACTTAACGTGGTGGTGGACGGGAAGTTTCTGACCTTCCAGAACTTCACGATTATACTTTCCGCAGCCACCGTCCCGGCCTTTGTCGCCTGGGGCTTCAGCTATCTGTTTGCCTGCGGCATCACCGACCTGTCGGCGGGCGCCATCATTGTTCTGGCTGCCACAGCCTCCGCCATTGTGGGCAATGCGCTCGGCTATGTCCCCATGTTCATTGCCGCTGTACTGGTCGGCGTGCTCTGCCTGGCCGTCAATATGACTCTCTTCCAGGTCACAAAGATTCCTCCCTGGATTGCAGGCCTTGGCATGACCATGGTCTACGAGACCATCGCCGGCTATTACTCACAGGTACGGGTATCTCAGGGCCTGCGGGTAGAGGGACTGGCCGATGAGATGCGGGTGCTCGGCCGCAGCCCAGCCATCTATATCATGCTTGTAATCGGCTTTATCATCGCTTACGTGACCTATAACAAGACCTCCATCGGTCTCAATGCCCGGGCGGTGGGCGGCAATGCGGATGTAGCTCAGATGATGGGCATCAATACCCGGCGCGCGCTTATGCTGGGCGGACTGATGGCCGGCTTCTTCTTCGGCTTTGCAGGCGTCATGAAGGAGAGCTACGCCGGTTATGTGGTGGCTCAGACCGGTTTGAGCAGCCTGAGCACCGTATTTCAGCCGCTGGCCGCCGTCCTGCTGGCCCAGGCGCTTCAAAAGCATATCAACATTGCCATCGGTATTCCGATCAGTACATTTCTTATCGCTATGATCTTCAACATTCTCACTCTTATGGGCGTTCCATCTGGAACCTTCCAGGAGTTCCTCCTGGGTGTGATCGTCGTCGTTTTCGGCATCACAGCTCAGCGCAATGTGAAGGGGGTCGTAAAATGAGTGATTCCAATCTGATCCTGGAGGTCAAGGGCCTGAACAAGTGGTTTGGGGCCACCTACGCCAATAAGAACATCGATTTTCAGCTTCGGCCGGGCGAAGTACGCGGTCTGGCCGGAGAAAATGGCTCCGGCAAGTCCACCCTGCTCACCCAGATTGCCGGCATTCAGCCCAGCGACTCCGGCGAAATGTTTCTAAACGGAACGCCCTATAAGCCCCGCTCTCCATTGGATGCCACCTCCAGCGGCGTAGCCATTGTCGTGCAGGAGCTGGGGCTCGTCCCCAACCTTCCAGCCGGAATCAACGTCTTCCTCGGCAATACCAAGCGTTTTTCCCGCTTCGGAATTATCAACAACAGGAAGGTTTATGAGGCTGCCAATCAGGCCCTGAGCCAGTGGGGACTTCCCCCCATTCCCTTCCAGCGGCTGTCCGGCGATATGAACGTGGAATCGCGCAAGATGGTGGAACTGGCCCGCGCCCTGGCCTCCGATCCCCAGATCCTCATTTTGGATGAATTGACTCAGTCCCTCTCCCACGACAACCGCACCGTTCTCTATGAACTCATCCGGAAGTTTAAGGAGATGGGCCGTTCCATTATTCTGATCTCCCACGATCTGGAGGAGATGCTGAAGATCACCGACAGCGTCTCTATCCTAAGAGACGGCGAACTGCTTGCCACCGAACGCAGCCAGGACATCCCCCTGGAGGAGCTGAAGATCCGTATGGTGGGCCGGAAAATCGAAGGCGACTATTACCGGAGCGACACCACTCCCCAGTTTGAAGACGAGGTGGCCCTGTCGCTGCGGGATGTCTGTACCGACCATCTCAAACACGTATCCTTTGACCTGCACAAGGGTGAGATTTTTGGGCTCTGTGGTCTGAGCGACTCCGGCATCCGTGAGGTCGGTCAGGCGGCATACGGCCTGCTCCCGGTGGACAGCGGCGAGGTATCCCTCCCCACTCACAATGTTTCCATCGGCAACCCTTACCAGGCCCTTCAAAACAGGGTGGCCTATGTGCCCAAGGATCGCGACGGTGAGGCGCTGATGATGGGCGCCTCCATTCAAAACAATTTCTGTCTGCCCTCGGTCGAGACCCTGAAAGGGCGCTTTGGTTTCCTCAGCCCAAAGAAGCTGTATCAGGCATCCTCCAAGGCGCGGGAGCAATTTTCCGTCAAATCCACCGGCGTGGATCAGCTGATGAGAGCCCTCAGCGGCGGCAACAAGCAGAAGGTCAATCTGGGCCGCTGGCTCATCAAGGATCTGGACGTTCTCATTGTGGACTGCCCCACCCGCGGCGTGGACATCGGCGTCAAGGCATACATCTACCAGTGTCTGCGGGAGGCCAAGGAAAAGGGAATGGCAATCCTGCTGATCACCGATGAACTTTCGGAAGTCCTTGGCATGGCCGACACCATCGCCGTCATGAAGGACGGCGAAATCTGCAAGCTCCTCCCACGCAGTGCAGAGCTGTCTGAAGAGACCATTATTGAGGTGATGACATGAAAAAGAAATTCAGCATCAATACGCTTATTCCCATTCTGTCCTTCCTCATCCTGTTCTGCGTATTCCTCATCGCCACCCGCGGCACCCTGGTCACTCCCCAGAATATTTCCAACATTGTGAGCCAGGCTTTTCCCGTTATCATCGGTGGTACCGGCGTGCTCTTTGTCACCGCCATGGGCAGTACGGATCTATCCGTCGGCGCCAATGCCGCCCTCTCTGCCACTCTGGGCGCCATGGCTGCCTCCCACCTTGGCACCTGGGCCATTTTCCCCGTGTCCATCGGCACCGGCATGCTGGTGGGCGCGCTCAACGGCCTGTGGAACTCCCGGTGCAAGATGCCCTCCTTTATGATGACTTTGGCTATGCTCATCGGCCTGCGGGGCCTGCTGAACTATTTCCTGGCCTCCAACCTGATCTACGCCCCCACCGTGCTCATTACGTTCAACACCTTCCCCGTCAAGCTGGCCATTGTGGCGGTGTTGGTCGTCATCTTCTATTATGTATTTGAGTACACCAAGATTGGTTACTACTGTAGGGCTATCGGTGAGAACGAGCGCACCGTGATTGCCACTGGCATCAATGTCAAACGCATCCGTATGACCGCCTTTATCATCTCAGGCTTCATGGCTGCGCTTTTCGGCATCATGCAGATTGTCAACGTAGGCGGCTCTACCAACTCCCTCTGCCAATTTATGGAGATGCGCATTCAGATGGCTATTTTCCTGGGTGGTGTCAGCGTGACCGGCGGCTTCAGCGCCCGGATTTATAAGCTGCTCTTCGGCTCCTTTACCATTGTCATGATTGAAAACGGTCTGACGCTCTGCGGGGTGGACTCCACTCTGTCCAGTGCTATCCAGGGCATCCTGCTGATGCTTGTGCTCTTTGCAACCATCTATTTTGAGCGCCGTTCCGTTGCCAGCAAGATTCACCACGCCGTAAACGCCGCAAATGCGTAAAGCTTTGAACACAAACAAAAAACGAACAGGAGGAAACAAACAATGAAAGACATTATGGCTGATTACGTCAAGCTCCCCGAACTGGAAGAATACAGGGAGTGGTTCAAGGATCACTTTGATCTGTACCGGGAGGACGGCATTCTTCAGGTCACCATGAAGACCAATGACCACCCCATGTGCTGGAGCGGCGCCAATCATCGCGCCATGAGTCAGCTCAGCCGCATTATCTCCCTGGATCGCAAGAACGAAATTCTGATTTGGACTCACAAGGGCGACAACTGGATGATGGACAAGGATCCTCACGGCTGGAGCACCTACGCCAAAGAGCGCTTTGACCATCAGTACATCGACGACACCAACCTGATCAAAAACATGATCTTCGACATCGACATCCCCACCATCGGCGCCATTCCCGGTCCCGGTTTCCACTGGGATTCCGCCCTGCTGTGCGATATCACCCTGGCCTCCGAGGACGCCAAGTTTGATGACGACCACCTGTTTTTCGGCCTGGTGGCCGGTGACGGCATGTTTATGCTGATGCAGCACTTCCTGGGTACGAAGCGCGCCAACTATCTGATGTATACCTGCCGCCAGTGGACTGCCCAGCAGGCCCTGGACTGGGGCTGGGTCAACGAGCTGGTGCCCAAGGGCAAGGTTATTGACCGCGCCTGGGAGATTGCCAGAATGCTGAAGACTCTCCCCCGTGAGACCCGCACCATCCAGTCCCAGCTGTGCAAGCGGCCTCTGGAGCGCCTGCTGGTCAACGATCTGAAGCTCCACACGGTCAGCGAGCAGTACTCCACCATGACCCGCATCGCTGCCAGAGACTACGGTGAGAAGCAGACCGACGAAAAGGACATGTCTATGGCTCATCACTATCGCTATGCCACCAATGAGCATGATGAGCTGCTCCAGTCCCCCATCCGGAGCTGGGATGAGATTCGGGAAGACATGGTGGCCTGGGGTGAGCGCACCGGCTATCAGGATCCCGACAAGGTCTACGGGGAATAATCGCTTCTTCCGGCAGCAATGGAAACGGGGAGCGGCTATGCCGCTCCCCGTTTCCTCCATACTGACACATTTACCACATAGGGAGAGCCTTTTCGATGCAAGAGAAACTGTTTAACCGATATTTTATTCTTATCTGGTTCAGCATGCTGTGTCTGATGCTAATTCAGAACCTGATGTGTTCTGGCATCCCGCTTTTTTTCGCCAGCCGTGGCTTCTCTACCTCCTTCGCGGGTCTGCTCGGCTTGCCCTTCGCCCTATTTGGTATTCTGGCCCGTACTACCGGAGGCTATCTGATGGATCGGTTCGGCCGCAGAGTCATCATGATCCTGGGCCCTCTGCTGATGGGCATCGCCTCCCTGCTCTTCCTGCTCCTCCCCTTTGCCCCCCTGATGCTCCTCTTCCGTGGACTTCATGGGGCGGGTTTTTCCATTGGGCAGGCGGGTTCGTCCACTGCCACTATAGATGTAACCCCTCGGGAGAAAAGCAGCCTGGGGGTAGGCATCTTTTGGGTTTCTACCGCTCTGGCGATTGCTGTGGCCGGCTGGCTGATCGAAATTTTAGGCAGCGGCGGCACCTATGACCGTATTTTTTACTTTTCCTTTGCCTTCGGCGTGCTGGGCGCCATACTGGCCTTTCTGTGCCGGTATGAGGAAGGCAGGCCGCCTGTTGTCCGGGAACCCCAGGAGGTCAATCCGCTCCACGGCCTGCGGAAGTTTTTGTATCCCGCCGCGGCACGCCCTGCCGTTATTGAGTTCTTCGTTATGCTGGGGGTGTCCTGCTGCAATATTTTTATCTTCACCTACGCCGTCCTCCAGGGCTATGCCAATCCCAGCTTCTTTATGGTCGTCGCGGCCCTGTCCATGACCGTCAGCAACCTGGCCTCCGGCCGGCTGCTCAGGGCCTTGGGCCACCGAACTCTGCTGTCCATCGCCATGGTGCTCAGCGGAGCCCTCATCGCTCTGATCGCACTGGTACCCTGTCAGGCGACCTTCTACCTGGGCGGCATCGGCTTCGGCATGGCTCAGGGCTTTTCCTTCCCCATTCTTACCCTCCTGGCGGTAAACAATGTCCCTCAAAACCACCGCGGTACCGCCAACAGTACCATGTTGATGGCAGGCGACTTGGGGGTTGGGCTCGGCACTCTCCTGTGGGGGATCTCTATCCAGTTCTGTGGTTTCCATGTGTCCATTGCCTTGTCCGGCCTGGCCGTGATCCTCAGCGGTGTGCTTAGCCTGCTGTTCTACTGTCGTTGTAAGCCCTGACTGCGTATTATCTCGTCCGTAAGTGAAATCACCGCTCCAAGAACATCGGCAAGGGACATGTTCCGGTAAGGGCCGTCTTTTGTTGTACATAAGCTCGATCATGCTGTATCCGCACTCCTCAGCCTTTTGTTATCCCCTTTTTTCTGCATTGCAGTTTTGCTCTACTTACATATCAGCGCCCCCTGTTGCAGATAGTTCTACCTGCAACAGGGGGCGCTGATCGTTCCATGCCTTTTCCGGCCCATTTCAAAACAAGATGTCTGGTTCTTGTTTTGATTGCCTGTCTTCAACTACACGCAAGTCCACCCGCCGTCGCAGGGCAGGGTGATACCGGTAATATACCGGGACTCCTCGCTGGCCAGGAACACCACTGCGGCATCCATATCGCCTACGGTGTTCAGATCCGTTGGCGTGCCGGCCCGCTGCATGGGAGTCATACGCTTGATAAATGTCTGGGACTCTTCCATCAAATCAGCACCGTTAGACTCAGAAGGGAACATGCCAGGGCAGATATTGTTTACCGTCACCCCCTGGGTGGCCCACTCGGCGGCGGCGGCCCTGGTTAAGTTGATCACTCCGCCCTTGGCGGCCTGATAGCCCGCCAGAGGCACTCCCAGGTTTCCTACCATTCCCATAGCGGAGGCAATATTAATGATACGTCCATAGCCAGCCTCCACCATCACCTTGCCAAATGCCTTCATTACCCGGAACAGGGAGCACAAATCCAGATTTACCACTTTGTCAAAAATCTCCTGCGGCATATCGACGGTTGGGATGGAAGGTCCTCCATTACCAGCATTGTTCACCAAAATGTCCACTTTTTTGTAGTGGTTTACCACAGTTTCTACCGCATTCTGAACCGAGGCCTCGTCCGAGATATCGCACACAACCGGGAGGCACCGCCCCCCCAGGCTCCCGATTTCCCTGGCTGTCTCAGTCAGCTTATCCGGTCTTCTGGCCAGAATAGCCAGATCCGCGCCCTGCCGGGCCAGTGCGATGGCCATTCCTCTGCCCAGTCCTGCCGTACCACCGGTGACCACCGCCACACGGCCATGCAGATTAAATATTCCCATAGAACGTTCTCCTTCCAATTACCAGTTGGCATGTCCCCCGTCGATCAGGATGTCCTGTCCGACGGTGTAAGTAGACGCATCGCTGGCCAGGTAGAGCACCGCTCCCTGGAGCTCCTCCACCTGGGCCATGCGCATAATGGGCTGGGTATTCTGGTAGCACTCCAGCATCTCCTGGGACATTCCAGCGTGGAGCCCGGGGCTGTAGCAATAGCCCGGAGAAACCGAATTGACCCGGATGCCATACTGGATCACCTGGGAGGCAAAATGCTTGGTGAAATAGAGCACCCCCGCCTTGGACACACCGTAAGAGGAGTCGTCTTGGGTATGTCCAAGGGGAGCCTGATTCACTATGTGTCCTGTCAGGGAGGCAGTGTTGATGATGCTGCCTCCATGGCCCTCCCGCACCATCACCCTGGCCGCCGTGGTCGCCACAATGTACTGGCTCACCAGGTTGATATTGAGCACCTGTTTCCAGTGCTCCAGATGATCCATGTTATGCTCGGAGTCCCAGGCCTCCAGATCGGGGACAAGCGCCCCGCCCACGCCCGCATTGTTGTGAACCACATCCACGCTGCCCAGTTCCTTCTCGATGGCGTCAAACATCTCTGCCACCGCCTTGGCATCCACCAAATCGCAGCCGTAGGCCGCCGCCTTTCCCCCATAGAGGCCGGCAAATTCCTCCGCGACCTGCTTGGAGCGCTCCAGGCACTGGGGCAAATCCACGATGGCTACATTGGCGCCCGCCTGAGCAAACGCCAAGGCCGTGTGATAGCCGATGTTGCCCGCCGCACCCGTAACTACAGCTGTCTTACCGTCCAGTCGAAAGCGATCCAGTACATTTTTCTTAAATTCCATGTTGTTTCTCCCCTTTTCTTAATCAATCAGCTCGTCGGCGCCCACGTTGCCGAACACCGCTTCCCAAGAGCGCCGCACATCCTGATTCAAATTTATAAACAGGCGGGCATTAAAGCAATTCTCAAAATCCTCCGGATCCAGCGCAACGGAAGTAGCGCCCGTGCTCATGAGATAGCTCAGTTCGTCCGGAGTTCTGGGGGCACAGGCCATGATACGGGCCGGGCTGCCGGAAACCTGGATAAACTTGTTCAGGGCGGCAAACACCGCCTTGGCATCCACTCCGCCATACAGGCCGTGGTCGTCAGCTCCGCCCATGAGCATGAAGCAGTAAAACACGGAGATGTATTTCACACCGGACTGCAATGCACACATACCCTGGAGGGTAGACATGACCTGTGTAGCACAGATATCCACATCCGCAGAGAGCTTCTGCATCGCCCGGATGCCGCCCGTAGTGGATGGGATCTTAATGATTGTGGGTTCCCCTGCGATCTTCAGAATCGCTTCCGCATCCCGCATGATCCCGTCATAGTCATTGGAGGGGGTTTGGATGAAGAGCTTGCGGCTACCGGTAGCCGCCCGTAGCTCCTTTACAATGTTGGCAAAGTCCGTCCGTCCCAGCCGTGCCACCATCTGGGGATTGCAGCACACACCGGCAAAGGGGTAAACGTCAATAAGCTTTTCCACAACGGCTGGCTTTTCGGTATTCAGGTAAATATCAAACTTGGACATGTTCGGCCTCCTCCTTGAAGCAGTGACAATATATCCTGGCTCAGTCCCGGGTCTGTTCCGGGTAAAAATATTGCAGATAGCCATCAGGCAGTTTGGTCATTGCGGAATCCGTGCGCAGTTCCATGAAGAAGCCCAGTTTATCCTTGGTATTCATATAACACCAGCTTACCGGCCCCACCTTTCCCTGGCAGGACAGTTCCACTCCTGCCCTCTCATAGTCCTGAAGGGTGCTCTCCCACTGCTTTTCTGGAATCTCCCGGAGGATGTGGTGATAGCCAATTCCGTGCTCCTTCAGAAAATCAAAGTAAACCAAGGGCCCCTTTACCGGCTGGATAGCTTCCCACTCAATGTTGCCGCACACCAGAATGGCTACCAGGAAGGAGAAGTCCACATTCTGCAGCCTTCCATCTACCCGAAAACCGGGATCCACTACAGTTTTGTTATTTTGGCACCCCACCTCCCAGGGGCCGATCTCCAGCAAATCAGTAATGGTTTCGATGGTTTTACGTACATCCGGAGTGGTAATATTGATCTGCGCAATCCGCATGGGCACCACATAATTCGGGTCAGGCGTCTCACTCTCCCCGGTAATGATTTCAAAGAGAATGCCCAGGGTATCAGTGAGGTCCACCCAGGCTGCCTTGCAGACGGGCGATTCCATCCGTTGAGCAATGTTGATTCCCTTGGACTCAAGCTTGGCTAAAGTGGTATCCCACATCTGGCCTGGAATTCGCTCCCGCACACAACAGATACCCTCGCCAAACCGGTCCAGATACCGCTGGTAGATGGTGTCTCCCTCCACCGGCTGCACCACCTGTAAGGAGGTATTCTGGTAATATATTGTGGTGCACATCTGTGTATAGGCAATTTCCTGTTTTCCCACTGTCAATCCAGGATGGTTCTGTTCCGTCTCGGTGCGTACCTTCCCAGGGACAACGGGAAATACCAAGCTTAGATTGGCCAGCTCTTGGAATATGTCTCGGCTCACCACAGTGATCTGGTCGAAGTTTCTTCCCTTAGCTCTCTCTTGAAGCTCTTTAAAATTCAATGTTTTAACCTCCTTATCATTTCTATTGTTTTCTGGTTCCTTTTGCTCTTTCATATTGCAATTCACATGCCAAATAATTTAGTACTGCTTTGGTACCCGCAAACGTTCAGAAACACATGTCTAATCCCGCTTCTCTACTACTCTAGAAGACATAGCCGGCCAGTACCGTCCTTGCATAACTGCAAATTTTTGCGTAACTGCATGTTCCTACAGACAATAAATTATTTTAAAGATTTGTTGCGTTCTATTCTAGACTCTAGATCTGGCACAATAAATTCCAGTCTTTTGTATTGCCGATACAAAAGATTGGGAAACCCTTGATTTACACTAGTTAGGTATACGAAGCACTCTTTTTTCTCTATTTCAGATATCATGCACTCTTCAATAGAAAAATGTATTGTTAATGTATGTTGTTCTATGCACGAGGACTTTTTCCCAGCAGCTAGTTGAACATCTACTTTTTATTTGAACATAACAAAACCTCCATAACATTGGGTAAATGCCAATATTATGGAGGTTTTATAAAAAAATAAGCTACATTTCAGCCCTGCAGTACAAGACCAAAATGTAGCTTTTAACTTGGCATATGCATACGAAAAAGATTCAGCATTTCGCTGAAGCAGCCTTCTGGCCGGCGGCGCTTTTGCGCCGTACAAGTGTTTTGGCCGAAAGCCAAAACCTTGGCGCAGGCGGAATTCACTTCCGCCGAATATGTAAAGTCCCCACGGTATCCATAAAATAACCACACCAAAAGGTGTGGTTATTTTTATGTCTTGTGTTGACAAAAAAGACGCAGACCTGTAGCCGTTGCAGTACAATGGTTTTCAAGATTAATTTAGAAGATATGGGTACCCTCCTGCGCCATCAACGCCTGTTCCATCTTGTAGTGCGGCGGCAATTCTGGATACTTAATGTCCATTGCCAGATATAATTTCAAATCAGGAGATTGAATGATTACATTTTTCATAGCCGCAAGACGTTCGATGACTCGGTAGAACACAGCTGCTCCCGTGTCCTTATACAACTCCATCAGTCTTGCAATTGTCAGCGGAATGACCATGATGGAGGGGATATCTGCAACAAGATCCCATTTCTGTGCGATCTCTAGCTGATAGAGAGCATCGATACCCAGATATAGTCCTTTATCGGAAGCCTGCGCCTTTCGCAATGTATCCTCTGTCTGCTTTGTCCATGTGAGCCCTATAAAAGGATGCTCTCTCGAGATTTCTTCCAGCGGCGTGTGGGTCCTAAAGCACTCTATGAGCTTACGCAGGTCGTCCGCCTTATGGGCGGCCGTGTGCGACTGGGAGAAATATTGCGTATAAGCTTGCAGGTGCTCTGCTGCCTCTTCAAAACGTAGCAGATGGAAAGTCGACACCGCCAAGTCATACTCCAAAATTGGATCCGGCGACTCTTGCTGTAATTCTTTGAACAGCTCCACCACCCGATCATAAAAGCCAAGGGCCATTAAACAATCGCTCCGCATGATTATCTCCAGTTCTTCTGGAAGCTCGTACTGCGAGGCGGCAATTTCTAGAAATTTCGCGGCATCAGCTGCTTCCTGATGCTGAAGTAAAATAGTGTGCAGATGGAAAAAGAATCGGGAGGGAGCTTCCTTTATCTTCTCCGGTGCACTTTGCAATATATAAGCAAATGCATCCGTGGCCTCGACCCAGCGTTCCTGAGAAAGCCGATATTGTGCCAATAATTCCATGTGGTCTAAATCTTTATAATGCCAAAGACGCTCTTCCAGATAGGGGTCAATCTCCTGCTGCCGGTCACTCAAGTTCAAAAACTGTGTGTAGTGCCAATCAGCCTCTGCTTCATCGGAGCGAGTGGGCTTTTGGACCATCTGAGGCATATAGGTGTACATGAGGCGGCTGGTGGCGTTGATTTTGCCGAAGATCCGATACGTTTCCGGCGAGTGGCTCTTCATGTGTTCCACCAGTGTGTACCCCGGGTAGATCTGGTCCAGGTGATTTATAAATTGTTCCAGCGATATGACCTCACATAGCTCCTTCAGATCCCCAACAGGGAAGGAAACAGCCTCATCCACCCATTCCCGGCGGAGAATGCACAGCCGCCACTCTTCCTGATAAGCATAAGAAGAGTCCTTATGGAAGGCGGAACGGGTGCCAGGACCATCGGCGCTGGTCCAAGCGTTTTCATAGGTGACACCTCCATAAATGGCGTATTCTAAGGCCTGCCCCGTCAGCGCTGTCTGGAGTGCTGTTTCAAGCCGCCGCAGAAACTCCTCTGAGTCCCGGAACCGAATCACGACTTTTTGGGCGTTGTCCTTGTCGTTGAAGTTAACCAACTGCCTGCTGGGTTGCTGAATCGTTTTGGCGTCTTCATCAATCTGAAGTCGGTAGAGACAAAAAAGGTTATTGTATCCGTAATTTTCACTGAGCAGCGGCACATGATTGCCCATAACTTCCAATAGATCCTCGCTGAAATGAAAACCAACCTGCCGGAGGCGGTTTTTGGGAATCGTCCCACAGACACCTTCCATTGGGTCTTTTTGGGCCTTGTTTCCCTCTTTCTGTGCGCCTTCCTCGAGTGTCCTAAAATAGCTCAAAGAGTTCATGTAGAGATTGCCATCCAGAAGGGACTGAACAAAAGCCGGGTCAATGATCTTAAAATACTCGTAACGCATGACCTATTCTCCTTTCGCAACGATGTGTCAGATGAGCTCTCCATAGATCTCAAGGCAGCGCTTCTCCCGGCGTCGGCGTTGATCCTGCGTCATGTGTATCTCGCCAATCATTTTTCCTAAGTCTGTCTTGTTATACTGCCGGTTGATCCGCCTTTTCATTGCCCGGGGTATGGGATATAGTACGTCGGATGCCTGGATCGTAATTCGTTTGCCGTCGATAGAAAAACCGTTTAGCGCCTCCTCATACGCTTGGAGTGTGGGAAAAAAGTTCTTGTCCACCTCTTCAAACTCATATACACTCTGTACATCATCGTGTGAAAACACAACAGTGCTCTGAATTCGCTGAAGAATAGGCAAGGCCTCAGCAATTCCTTCCTGAGGAAAAATCTTCTTCCCACCGTCCATCATGTCATAAATTCGTTTTGATAGCGTCACTGATTGTCTAAAGCGCAATTTCTCAAAATGATCGTTCTGCTGCATTGGTTGATTCTCTCGCATGGGATAGATGTAACCGCGCTGATATTGACATCGGTAAAACGGCTGATACCCAATTTGGAATGATGTACCATCCAGCGCACTTGAACTTAGCGGATACGGTACGGCTCTTGTGAAAACATCTGGATTTCGCATGCCGAACCCAATGCTCCCCATAGGAGCCAAATAATCAGTCACCCAGTCCGGCGAGTGAAAGATCATGCCAAAACGAGGATTGGCATCCGCTGTTGGTTCTCTGTCAATATCCTTTTGTGTTAAGGGACGATAGGAATCCGTGTCCCAGTCATACTGACAGGTTGCAAAAAATAACGCGACTCTGGCATCATTCGTGATATCCAGTAGCGACGTCTCAAAACCGTAATGCTGGGCCAGCGCCATGTAATTCACATCGCTGAGTTTGGCCTCCCAATAGGGGACAATATCGAACTGCCAGACAAACTTCCTAAATTGCCAAACACGCATATAGGCGACCGCTCGGTACAGCTCTGCGTCTTGCAGTGACAGGTTACGTCTCTTAATGGCCCGGTTCAAAGAAGGCAGGGAGTGTGCATACTGCTGTGGTTCTCCCCGGAACAGGTGACGCCTGCTGGGAAATGTAATCATGTCACCGTATGGGCACCCCGTCACCGTTCCACCCAAATTCAGCACCCTGAAGTAGTCCAGAAGGAAATTCCCAGGGTGTTTGTCATAGTATTTTGCTTCCGCTTTGACACGCTGCGTCCAGGCATCGTCCTCTTCTGCCAACGCCAATAGCTCCTCAATTTCTCCTTCAGTGAGGTCATATACCTCGTTGGAGAATGTGTCCCCGATTTTCAACCAGCCAGTATCGTCACGTCTCATGGGGTCTTCTTTTAAGAGTATTCCTTTCTCCAGCAGAGCGAACTGCTCCTCCGCATCCATTCTGGGTAGCTTACACTTCAGCTACAGTTCCTTGTATGGCCATAACGCTGGTACAGAAGATGATTCTCAGACAATACTTGCATTTTGTACTAGCCCTAAAATCGCTAACCTCTCTTTCGGATCTAACCATAAATGGAAATCTGCCGCAATTTCAGGGTAAGCACTCACGCCACCGCCTTTGCCCTGTTTTACGTGTATCCCAACCGCGTGGGTCTTTCGGATCCACAGAGATGGAGTAATTGTAAGCGATGTGGTATGTCCCTGATGGATCAATTCCGCACAGGCGCTATCATCAAAGCCTTCATTCATATCATTTTCCCATTGACGAAGAAACTCCAATGTGTTCCGGCTACGCATCCAGCTTTGGATCACATATCCAGGAGACTCTTCGGAATATTGCCTTGCCAATTCTGTCAGCGAAACCATTCCATCATGGGCCAGCATCCGCATATACAGGCTGATAGTCTCATGATAGTCCCTGATTTTTTGCGTGGCCCGTAGCCGCTCCTCATTCAGCGTATCATAAAATTTCTCTTTTGCTGCGCTGGCCGCTTCCGCATCGACCAGACCTCTGGTCAGAAGGGCATCAATGGCAGACTCGTATTGAAACGCCAGGCGTATATAGCGCTCATGAAGTTCATTCTCGTTCATAGCCCATTCCCCTTTTTTTACAAGTATAACAAGAGGAACGGGCTCTGTATAGTCTCATCAGGCCAAAAATGAAGGAGATCGGTATGTGACTGCCTTCCGAGGATGACCAGCCGTCTCATAGTCTATGTTACAACGCCGAGCCTTCTCAAACTGAGTGTCCATGTATACCTTAATACCCAACCATGGGGATATACTTTTTGTTCGCCAGAAGCTTATCTACGGCCGCTCTCGTCCACTTCGCTTTTCCAGTCGGAGAGGCCACTCCTCTTTTGAACAGCAAATCTACGATCTTACCCAGGCTGGCTCCGGCGAGATAATCATCAAAGATGCCACGGACAATATCCGCCTTTTCTTCATGCACCGTGATTGTTCCATCAATCAAAACATAGCCATATGGAAGTTTCATAACTGCCTCACTTTCTAAAACATCAATAAAAGCAGGTTTTAGGGAGAGTCAATCCTCCTAAAACCTGCTTGTCGATCCCATTAATATATAATCATGCTCAATTATTGAGCTAATCTTTGTGCATTTTCGCCATAAAAAGACAAAACCTGCGTATAACTATCGTTATACGCAGGTTTTGTCTACTTTGGCATATGCATACGAAAAAGATACAGCATTTCGCTGAAGCGGCCTTCTGGCCCGCGGCGCTTTTGCGCCGTGCAAGTGTTTTGGCCGAAAGCCAAAACCTTGGTGCAGGCGGAAATCACTTCCGCCGAGTATGTGAAGTCCTCACGGTATCCATAAAAATAACCACACCAAAAGGTGTGGTTATTTTTATGTGTTTTGTTGCCGAAAAAGATATGCGGATATTTACCTGCCCTGTTGCCTCATGGCTTGTACCGCAGCACCAATCGCATTCGGTAAAGTATCTCGACTCCACTCATCCCAAAATTTGACGGTAGCGCTATTGGGTTTTTGTTTCGGTTCATCAATAAGAATCCGGCTTGGAAGCAACGAGGCGTCTCCCACCGCAATGGCCTCACCAATATCCAAAACAGGTAATAAGTCTGCAAAATTTCCGATACTATCAGGCAGTAATTTTTTGATCACAGACTGATCGTCCGCATTCGTCAGCCGCATTGCAATAAAGTTGCTACTTTGGCTTAATACCGTCCGATTTACCTCAGAGGGTCTTTGACTCACAATGACAAGGCCAATCCCATATTTTCGCCCCTCTTTTGCAATTCGCTCGAAGCTTTGCAGACTAGATAGCTCCACTCCAAGCTGCGCCGACGCTGGAATATACAGGTGTGCTTCATCACAGAAAATTGCTAGAGGGCTGATCTGATCCCGAACCATCCATTGCTGGACGGAAAAGACAATTCGAGCCAAAAGAGATACAATCAGTGGCAGGATATCGGATGGTACTTCTGAAAAATTGATAATCTTTACTCCGCCGCCCCTGCTTGCCGGAGACATTAGACACTGGCACAAGCTGTCTATATAATGAAAAGCCAGAAGTTCTCCATCATCCGCAAACATAAAATTTAACCGCTTGTCAGTCACTTTGGCCTCTAACCGCTGAATAAACCGGGAAAGTTTCCCGAAAAAATCCCCCTGCTTCTCTTTTCCTCCTGATCCAGGCACCATCTCTCTATTCTTGTGCTGCAATGACTGCAGAATTTCTTCCATTCTGTATGGAACAGGACTATCTAAGGTAATCGTTTCAGACAATTCCGAATGCCCGGATTCATCGAGCAAGGAGCGCTTTCCTTCCATTACAGCCTGACTGAATACCATAGCCTGATTGGGGGCGTTGGCATCGGACCGATCCAACATCAGCGCCAACATCTCCTCATAGGTCAAGAGCCAATAGGGCAGAAACATGATGCCGTCAGACGGACGGTCCACCGGCCCGGCAATTTTATAATGATAAATATTTTCCCCCGTAATCGGAGTGTATTCGCCATGGATATCGAAGAGGATCGCGTTGCAGGAAGGTAGCTCAGCAATTTTCTCGATCAACGCCGCTACAGTATAGGATTTTCCCGAGCCAGTGCTTCCCACAATGACTGCATGACGTTGGAACAGCTTATTTCCATCCAACCAAGCCAACGCTCCGTCATTTATCGTATAGCGGCCAATGCAAAGAGGGTGCTCCATCCCGGAATCCGCCCCCGAGATCACGCTCATAAATGCAGTCAGCACATCTTCTGTCATCAGGAAGCACTGGGAGTCGATCTCCGGGACAGATTCTAAGGTGCGTTTAAATACATTCTTGCGCAACCCGTCTCTATCCAAAAGAGTCCCGATCAAAGTAATCTTTACAATATCCGAAGAAAAATCTTCACCGATCTCCGCATCGAGTTCTTGTGCAAATGTACGCATGATTTTGCTGACCATACCAATCAGGGCCTGTCCCGTTTTTGAGGAACGAATTGCTACTAAATGGTTGACCTGCAACTGGGAGAGCTGAAGGGGATCCTCTACACATACGATAACATTGGCAGTATCCACACTCTGCACCCGCCCTAACGGGCTCATTTCATCAAAGGGGAATATGCCCATAAAGATTTCACTCCTTCAGTCAATGATGCTCATAAAGCCATCAATCGTCCAAAATTCTCCATCTAAGATCTCTATGGATCGGTTTATACAGATCTCTGTTTTATCAGGCTCAGATCCCTTCTGAATCGTGATGTAATTTTGTGCATTGTTGGCCAGCAAATGCGCGGCGGAATCTGATACCTCTTTTGTAATCGATACAAGGGGAATTCCCGAGCGAATACGCGTTAGGATTCCCTCCTGTATCTGAGAGTCATTGAACCCATATCCAATGCAAAGGAATGATCTGGCCTGCTTGATGCGCTCGTCCGCAGCCAACAACAGTTCCCGGGGCGTACCATGTAAAATAGCAGCAAATTTGGATGAACCGGGTGTAATGAGTTCCGGAACCAACCCCGGTGGAAGCTCTGACAACATAGAAGCAGATACCACCCCACCATGCGTGTCCCGAAAAACATCCAACGAACCATGTACTTTCAGGAGATTCACTGCATCTTTGTTAGAAAAACCACCAGAAAATCGTTTCAAATACTGCCCGTTAAATCCGACCATCACAGGAATCTCAGCCAGGTCACAAGCATACTCGATTAATCGGTCATAATTTGTAGTAATAATATCGATCCGTCTGGGATGCGTCTGATAGAATTTTTTTAAGAGCCTAGTCAAAGGCAAGGTTTTGTGACTGAATAGGAGTTGTGCAAACAGTTCTAAATCCTTGCCGGAAATTAGATTCCACGTTTCACGCCTGATGTCCTCCAGCACTTCGGCTGTAAGTTCAATACCTGTGAGAGCCATTTCCAGATCCTGACCATCTGCAATATTTTCTTCAAAAATGTCCCAACAAGGAGTCCCATGATACTTACCTCCCAGTTGAGCAATCAGATGCTGTCCCAGTGTATACATGCTTGGCAACCCATGGGGCGCGGATGAACCGCTGCCGACTAGAATCAACGGGGTGTTGGTAACAGATTTTTGGATAGCCTTAAAAATATTTTCTTGCTCCATCTGTGCCCCTCCTGATTTTAATCTTTCTATAGAAATCAGTATAATATACTCTAAAATATATCTAAACTACTGTTGTCGTTTTGACAAAATGGTAGAATAGATGGGCCGGGACACCATGAGCTCTGCAATCTTATTCCTCTCTGCCTGATAGGACTCCTGTCCTTTTATACTTACTATACCACTACCTTTCAGCTTTGCATAGAGGGGAACGCCGGCCCACAGCAAATTTGGCTGCTTTATCTTGCTGTATCCCCGCGTTTCTTTTTCTTTACGCCTCTGTCCACCTGCTGCAGCTCCGGGAAAAAGTAGCGGGCCATCTGGCGCATACGCTCAAAGTCTGTTTCTTCCCGCATCGCCACAGAGATTATCATGGCATCGGAAACCCTTTGTTTCCCAACTCTGCGGTACAGCTCCACTTCGTTCCCCCAGCAGCCTTCCCCGCCTGTGTGGATCTCATCTGAGCGGCCGTCAATCTCCAGCATATACTTGGCGGTGTCAACGCCGATCATCTTTTGCGTCACCCTCTGATCCTTGTATTTCATTTCGTCCAGGTATGTTTTCATGTCCTCCGCAGGGGTTAGGTAGAGAGTCATGCTCCACTCTATGAAACCCTCAAGTTCCTCGCTTTTCTCCTACAGCAACACCAGACGGGCTTCAAAATGCTGGGGCGGCTTATAAGTCTGCTACGAGGCTCTGCAGCTTCCTTCCTTTGAATTGTTCAAAATAGAGCGGGTCCCCAAAGACAATGTGCTTGGGACACGGGATCTTGTAAGTCTCTTTTTTCATTGTGGAACACCTCATCATATGGATTTAAGGCAAAACAGAGGGTCGGCGGTTCACTCCGGCCCCCTGTTTTGCCTTAACCTGTCCAGTTGACCTGCCTCATTTTAGCCGCAGGATCTGCTCGTACAGCAGGACATATTTTTGCTGGATGACCTGGTTGCTGTGGTAGTGTCCGAAGAAGTGGTACTTGAACCTGCACCGTTGGCTGACTTCCTCCAGGAAGTCCGTCAGGGCGTCCGGCGCGGAGTGTTCCCGGAGCAGGGCGTTCTGAATGCTGGTGGGAGCGCAGTGGGTGACGATGTAGTCCACCGCCCAGCCTGCTTTCTCCAGATTGGCCTTGGCTTCCCCGTACTCCTCCTCGCTGGGCAGCTCCTCCTTCCACCAGGAGCGGTGGTTTACCCGGAACAGCGCGCCCTGGGCGTTCAGTCTCTGGAACTTCTTTTGGAACAAGGGGTCGTCCGGCTCCAGAATGCCGTCCCGGATATCGTGGCTGCTGGCTCCGCCCATGGCGAAGATGCGCTTCCCGCCCAACTCAAACACCTGGCCCCGTTCCAGCATAAGCACCGATGGGCGGATGGGCCGCACCGTTCCGCCGCGCCACTCCTCCAGCGGGTAGGTACGCAGGGCATCATAGTTTTCATGATTGCCGGGGACGAATGCCGTGGTAAAGGGCCGCCGTTCCAGGAAGTCTAAGCCATCGTTATCCCGCTTGTCTCCGTACCACACCCCTCCAAAGTCTCCACACACCAGGACAATGTTCTCCTTGGTCATCGTTTCCTGCTCATAAAAGGCTTCCGGGAGAAGCCGTCTGAAATTTCCGTGAGTGTCGCCAGTCAAATATAACGCCATAATAGTAAGCTCCTTTTCCTGTTTTGTTCAGCACAGCTTTTTATCTATCTCCAGCCCTGGATACTTGAACTTGATGCGGATGGTCTCAGCATCAAGCACCGTGATCTTCTCAACTGCCATGCGGACCTGCTCGTCCTGATACTCGGTGTTGACCTCCAGCCGGGCCATCCACTCTCTCAGCTCCGCCATGCGGGACACCTGTTTGGCGCTGTGGACAACATCCAACTCCAGGGCGCTGATCCTCTCTTGAATGGCCTGCTTCCCGTCCACAAGGGCTTTGAGCTGGGCGGTCAGGGCTGAATCGTCCATGCGTTCCAGCACTTGGTCCAGTAGCAGGGCTTGCTGGGCATTGATGTCCTTCAGCCGCTGGCGCAGGGTGATGAGACTGGCCCCGTCAGACTCCCCGCCGTTCCAGGCCACGGCAGTGAACTCCAGCAGATTTGTCTTTACCTCCGTACCGGCCTGGGCAAATTCGTTGAGGGCCTCCAGGATGGCCCGGTGGAGCTTCTCCTCGGCCAACGTGGGGGAGCTGTGGCAGTATTTCGTCCCAAACTCCAGCCGGGAGACGCACCGCCATACGATCCGCTTTTTCCCGTTCCGCGCCCAGGTCACCCGCTTGTAGGGGGAGCCGCACTCACCGCATACCAGCAGCTCTGTCAGGGCGTACTTGGCGGAATATTTGCCCAGCTCCGTCCTGCCGGACCTCAGCATTACCTTCCGCTTGCTGCTCCTGCGGGTCATCTCCTCTTGTACCCGGTGGAACAACTCTCTTGGGATGATGGCCGGGTGGTTGTTCTCCACATAGTACATGGGCCGCTCTCCGTTGTTCCTGCGGACCGTTTTGCTAATCAGTCGGTGATGTAGGTCTTGCCCAGCAGAGCGTCGCCAATGTAGCGCTCGTTGGTCAAAATGCTCTGGAGTACGGATCTGGTCCACTTCTGGATACCCTGAGCGGTTGGTACATGGTCGGCTTCCAGTTCCTGTTGGATCTGAATCAGACTGCACCCGTCCAAGTACCTGCGGTAGATCCGCCGCACCGTCTCCGCCTCCTCCGGCATGATCTCCGGCTTGCCGTCCTCTCCCTTGCGGTAGCCCAGCAACTTCTTGTATTGGAAGGAGACATTGCCCGCTTTCATACTTTTCTCTTTTCCCCAGCTCACATTCTTGCTGAGGGATTCGCTCTCCGCTTGGGCAAAGCCGCTGAACAGGGTGATGAGGAATTCGCTGGACTCTGTGAGGGTGTTGATGTTCTCCTTCTCGAAAATAACGCCGACCCCGCGCCCCTTCAGCATCCGCACGGTATCCAGAGAGTCCACGGTGTTTCGGGCGAAGCGGGAGAGGGATTTGGCCAGGATCAGGTCGATCTTCCCTCGCTTACAGGCGGCAATCATCTTGTTAAACTCCGCCCGCTTCTTCATGCTGGTGCCAGAGAGGCCCTTATCCGCGAAGATGCCGGCCAGCTCCCAGTCAGGGTTGTCCTGGATCTTATGGGTGTAGTACTCCTTCTGGGCCTCATAGCTGGTGAGCTGCTCCTTGCTGTCGGTGCTGACCCGGCAGTAGGCGGCCACCCGCTGATGGCCCTGCCCGGAGCCTCTGCCTCCCCCTGTTGGGGGACTTTTTGTGGCGGGGATAACCCGAACCCTGCGTTCCATTCCCTGTTCCATGTTCATTTCCAGTCCTTTCCCGGTGGTCTATTGGAAAATAACCGCCACCGTGTTGTCTGCCGATATGGTGATAGAAGAGACCGCCTGCCGGATGCGGTTGAGATCCACATCCAGCGGACGGTCTGCATTCTCATATGGAGCTGCCGCGGGGCAGCAGTCGTACCGGGCCGAAGCGCCCTGCAGAATCAGGGAGACAACCTCCTCCGGTGACTCCGGGTGTTCCAGCCCGCGGTTGATGGCATTGGTCAGGCGAATGACCTCACTGGAGGGCTGGTACGGCTCCTGGCGGGACGCCTTGTGCTTCGCCCACTGCCGGGCCACCTCATCCAGCAGCCCGGCGTCCGCAATGGTGACCATAGCGGCGCAGCGGACACATTTGAGATACAGCATATCCGCCCTGCGGCCCTTCCCAGCCAGCCGGTGCAGTGTTCCGCCACATTGGGCGCAGCGCATACAGTCCTTCAGCCGAAGGGCTGGACGGTCCGGCCTGGGGTCGTATCCGGCTGTTTTCTCTTGGATCATTGCCTGGACGGTCTGGAACATCTCGTCGTCAACGATAGCCGGATAGCCGTCCCGGCCAATGTAGCGGGGATTCTCCAGCAGGCGCTTGACCTTGTGCTTGTTCCATTCGGGCCGTTCCCGGCTGTAAGGGATGTGTTCTTCATTCAGGGTATCCGAGATCTTTTGATAGGACAGGCTGGCAGCGTAGAGGGAGTACACCCTGGAGACAACAGCGGCCTCCTCCATCACGACGGACAACCCGCCATCTTGAATTTTGTATCCATACAATAGCTTCCTGTTTGTCATCTCACAGCCTCCTGTAGTTGCTCCACCAGCTCCAGACCACCCCACATCCGGAAGCGGACGCGGGTCTGGGACTCCGCGACGATCCGTTCCACCAGCGTGTCGAACAGCCCTTCATCGAAGCCGTCCAGCCGTTCCGTGCCCTGCTGTACGGCCTCTGCCGTCTGGCGCAGGGCCTCCGCCGCTTCCTCAATGTCGTCGTTCTTGAGTAGCCTGCGGCGCTCCGCACGGAGCTACGTCAATTGGGCATTGATGGCGCTCTGCTTGGCGGCTCCGGCTTCCGCGTCCAGCAGTCCGGCGCTCTGGAGCTTGCTGATGTTGTGGCTCTGCTCGGCGGCCTGGGCGATGGCCTGGTTGACCGCCAGCATGGCGGGGTTCTCCCGCAGAAGGGCGGTCCGCAGGCCGTCCAGCTGCTCCAGCATGGGCCGCAGGACAATCCCTTCATTCTGCTTCAGCCTGTTGTACATCCGTACAAAGGCAGCATAAAATTCTGCCTCTGGAATTCGGCCATTGGGACAGTCCGATGCTTTCTTATCGTGCTTTCGACATACCCAAGCCGAAAATCCTTCATGAATGATTCGCCGCGAAAATACTGTTCCACACGTTCCACAATAAATTTTAAGTGTCAACGGATAGGTATGCTGCGTTGTTTTTTTATGGCTGGATCTACGCTCAAGTAATTTCTGTGCCTTTTCAAATATGTCTCTTGAGATAATAGCAGGGTGAGTATTTTCAATATAATATTGATCTCGCTCGCCTTTGTTTACTTTATTTTCAAATGGAAAATTATCCGTTGTGTAAAATTTCTGACATAAAGAGTCCCCAACATATTTTTCATTTTTGAGGATATAGCGAATAGGATAATCCCACCATTTATCTCGTCCGAAGCCAGTCGGTATACTCTGTTGTGTCAAAGCGGCCGCTATTTTTTCTACGCTCCATCCATTTACATATTTTTCAAAAATATATTTAACGACCTTTGCTTGTTCAGGATTAATAACAAGTTCTTTCCCTTTTATATCATATCCATATGGGGCGTAACAGGTAATGAATTCTCCGCGTTCCATACGCCTCCGGTAGCTCATCTTTTGGTTTTGAGAGATGGAGATGGATTCCTGCTGAGCCAGGGATGCAGAAACGCTCACCATCAATTCCGTGGTGAGCGTTCCAGTGTCAATATTCTCTTTTTCGAAGTAGACGGATACCCCCAGCCTGAACAGCTCCCGCAGGGAGGCGAGGCAGTCGCGGGTGTTGCGGGCGAAGCGGGAGATGGACTTGACCAGCACCTTGTCGATCCTGCCCTTTCGACAGTCGGCCAGCATACGGTTGAAGTCCTCCCGCTTGTCCATTCTGGTACCAGTCAGCCCCTCATCCGCGTACACGTCCACCAGCTCCCAGCCAGCATGGCCGTTGATCCGTTCCGTGTACTCCTTGATCTGAGTGGCATAGGAGTGGCGCTGATCGGCGGAATCAGAACTGACCCGGCAGTACGCCGCCACCCGCAGGATGTCCGGCTGTACCGCCTTGGGTGGGATCACAGTTACATTTAACGCCATGCTTTCCAACTCCTCTCTGTTCTATTTTATCGCTCTATGATATGGCAGTTCTCCAGATTGTCCAAATAATTCCGAGAGGCCTGGTCAGCGCTGCCAACCCGGCCATATACCGACACGCGCAGTGAGGTTTTCTGTTCCATTCACGGGGCATCCGTCCTTCCCCGTTTTTGGCAACAACAACACTACCACACCTTGCCCGGAATAGCTATCACAATTCCCGAACAGTTACCGGACGGTATTTCTCCGCCGCCAACCGCTGGATGACAGCGGCCTCATCCTCCGTAACAAAGCTGGCCTCCCGCATCTGGGCCAGAATACCCAGGGCGATTCGGTACTGCAGCTCCGTCCTGGCGTTGATCATGACACCGCTCCCTCCTGGAAGTAGCGCTCCGTCTTAACGGTTCGGATAAACTGCTCTACCTCCGTCAGACTGTCCGTGACCGGCATCTCCGGCAGGGTGGCGATTACATCCATAAAATAGCGATGGTCTTGGGTGGCCCGCTCATCCAGGATGGCCACCACGCAGGTGTCCGTCTCTGTGCGAATGGCCCGGCCAAAGCCCTGCTTCAGTTTGATCTGCATCTCCGGTACCACCACCGCCCGCAGGAAAGCACGGAGCGTAGGGTGCTTCTCCCGCTCTTTTTCCTTGCGGGCATCGGGAAGGGGAAACGGCAGCCTGGGGATGATAAGCAGAGACACGCAGTCGCCTGGGAAGTCAAAGCCCTCCCAGGCCGCGCCGGTGGCCAGCAGGACACTGCCGGGGCTGGCCCTGAACTGCTCCATGGTATGTGCGCTGTTTCGTCCCAGCGTAAACAGAGGGTAGTTCAGCGCCCCTCTCCGCAGCCGCTCCTTTACGGCGGACATGGCGGCGTAGGAGGTGAATAACGCCAGGGCGTGGCCATGGGCCGCGTCCAGCAGGGCGATGATCTCCTCCGCCAGTTGGTCGTAGTAGTCCTTGTCCCCCTGGCTGGGAGAGATGTGGGGGAGATACAGCAAACAGTTTCTGTTATAGTCAAAAGGGGACGGTGCGACGAATTCCCGCACACGGCCATCCGCCAGCAGGCCGGTCTCCCCCTTAAAATGCCGGAAGTCACGGCCCACGGCCAGTGTGCCGGAGGCCAGGACCATCGGCTTGTCCTGCAGCCAGAGGGTCTGGCGGAACTGAGCGGTCAGGTCGGCGGCGGAGGCGCACAGCATGGAGCCGCCCCGCTCATCCTCTGCTGTGTAGAACACCATCTCAGGCCGCCGGCTGCTGAACAGTTCCGACTTGCTGGATACCTGCTCCAATTGTTTTCGGGCGCTGGGCGTCAGGAGGTCGCTGAGCTGCTGGTGGATCACCAGGAGTGTCCGGTTCGGACCTGCCAGCAGGCCAGCGAAATAAGAGAAGGGCCGTTCTGTATCCCACGGCCTGGACAGCTCCTTCAGCAGAGGTTCTGCCGCTGACGCCAAAGTCTCGGACGCCAGCAGGTAGCGTTCCCGACGCAGGCTGTGGATCAGGGCCCGCAATTCTTCCGCCATGAACGTGATGCCAAACATTTGCTGGGCGGTTTCCGGCAGCTTGTGGGCCTCGTCAATGACGAGCCCGCTGTATTCCGGGAAGATGGGCCGCTTCCCCGTGCTGCGGTGAATGGCATCTGCCAGAAGCAGGTTGTGGTTGCAGATTTGAAATTGATACCTTCCGGAATCACACACGTCCATAAAGCAGAGATACCGGCAGTCACACCGGCCACAGTCGCATATCTGGGGGACACATACGCGCTCCCGGTCATAACCACTGAGATGGATCGCCAGATCCAGGTCCAGATGATCCCGCAGAGACAACAGGGCCTCCCGCGCCTTGGGGTTTTTCCGCTTCAGGTTGACAACTTGCAGCCGCTGTCTCAGGCGCTCATCGCACACATAGTGGGACTTGCCCTTGCGTATGATGGCGCGCAGTGGAGTCCGCAGGATGCCGTCTACCAGCAGGAGTTTGGAGAGAAAAGGCAGGTAACTGTTCACCACCGCGTCCTGGAGGGCGATGCTGGAGGTGGAAATCAAAAGCGGAAGCGGTGTCAAGCCCTGCGCGGCCCGGAAACGGTGGAATGCCGTCCCGGCCACCAGATAGGCATAGGTCTTGCCGATTCCAGTTCCAGCGTCACAAAGGGCGATGCCGCCGTCCAGCATAGCGTCCAGCATCTGGTGGCTCAACACGATCTGTGCCGGACGCTCCGCCATCCCCTGGGCAGGGAGCAGGCTTCTGAAAATATGGTCGATTTCGTTATGGACATTTTGCCTGTTATCCTTGGTATTCATCCATGAATATCCCCCTCATTTGGTCTGATTCGTTTTTTCTCATCGTATTTGCGGCTCGCCCCCCGATGAGTTGGGAACAGTACGGACAAGGTTTGGCAGACCTTCACAGGCATACTCCCAGGGCCTCTGCTGCTTTCAACCCAGGGAATATACGACGGCCTTGCCGGGGCCGTGTTATATAGGCGTTATCGCTCACCGGGGGGGCTTGCCTGCCCCCTCTGGGTCCTGGCGCGCCATACATATTGTCTATGTAGGATTCCGCACTGCTGGTATGAAATTGTCAAAGAACAATGGGGCCTGTAGTCAGGCTCCTTCAGGAAGCAAAGTGGGTGAGAATTCGATTCATCTCATCTAAATCTTCACCATACAGCCCAATAGCTAGGCGTTTGAGCAGCGCTGTTTGTTTGGGAGTCAGTTTTGGCCGGTCCTGAAAGTACCAGTCTGCCATCCTGACCCCACCGCCATATCGGCCACGGACAGTCTCAATTGGGTAAGTAAGTGTGAGTTCTTCAATATCCCGGCGAATCGTTCGCTCACAGACACCAAGTTCCATCGCCAGATTTTGAATGCTATCACTCCGACGCTGACACAGCAGGCTGATAAGCTGCTGCTGCCGATCGTTCATCCTCACACTCTCACCCCCTTTCACCTCCATGGCCGAATCATACAGGTTAAAGCGGACAGCTCATGTCCGGATTAAAAACTTTTTTCGATATTTTTTGTGTCAGCAAGTCATAACCACCGGCTAAGCCGGTGACTTGAGCTGGCCCTATAAGGGCCTATTACCGACATGCGTCTCAAGACGCGCTGAAATTTATTCCACTCGCATCGCTTGCCCCACGGCCGGTAAACGGGCAACTACTGTTCTAACGAAAGTTTTTCATCGCTGGTAACCCGTTGTTAGCAGCTCACTTCGCTCGATGCTTGAAGCTAAAGCTTTGTTACGGGGCACCTCCACCGGCAGAGCCGGTGGTTTCCCGACCCAATAAAAAGCGTCCATCCAACTAAAGAGCTGGATGGACGCAAAAAGAGCCGCTTGATCTCGTTGGCATACGCCGTTGAGCATCCTCACCATATTTTGTCCACTGCTTTAATATGCTTTATTTTGCGAGAAATACTTGACACTACCATGCCTAGGTTAGGTAAAATAGGTTTCGCAAAAAGAAAAAGACATGGTTTGCAGATCTCTGGTAGAATGAAGTCGCGACACACCATTCTGAAAGGAGACAGCAAACCATGTCTGAAAAGATTGTACAGCTTAACGAGGAAGTAATCAAGGGGCAGCTCGAGGAACTGGTGCGCGGCAGCGTCGAAGAAACCCTCAATGAGCTGCTGGAGGCCAAGGCAGAGAAGTTGACCCAGGCTGCCCGGTACGAGCGCAATGAGCAGCGCCAGGGCTACCGCAACGGCCACTATAACTGCAACCTCACCACCACTTCTGGGGATATTACCCTCAAGGTGCCCAAACTCAAGGGAATCTCCTTTGAGACAGCTATTATTGAGCGGTATCGCCGCCGGGAGAGTAGCGTGGAAGAGGCACTCATTGAGATGTACCTGGCGGGCGTATCTGTCCGGCGTGTAGAGGACATTACCGAGGCTCTGTGGGGCAGCAAGGTCTCTCCCTCCACCATTAGTGAACGAAATAGAAAAGCGTATGTCCACATTGCGGATTGGCGGAACCGTCCTCTGCAAGGTGGGGGGTATCCGTATGTCTATGTGGATGGAATCTACCTGCGCCGCAACTGGGGCGGAGAGTTTGAAAATGTGGCCATTCTGGTAGCAATTGCGGTCAATGAGGACGGATACCGCGAGGTTTTAGGTGCCGCTGAGGGCATGAAAGAGGACAAGGCCCAGTTGGATTAGCTTCTTCCAGTGGCTGCGTGGCCGCGGCCTGCGTGGCGTGAAACTCATCGTGCTTTGGTATGCTGGAGGCTGTGAGAGAAGTGTTTCCTGAGGCCAAATACCAGCGGTGTACATTCCATTTCTATCGCAATGTTTTCTCTGTAACGCCTCGTTCCAAAGTGAAGCTGGTAGCCAAGATGCTCAAGGCGGTCCACGCTTACGAGAGCAAGAAGGCCGCCCGGGAGAAGGCCAAATCCGTTGTGGAGGAGCTGCGCTCCATGAAGCTGAAGGAGGCTGCCAAGAAGGTCGAGGACGGCATTCAAGAAACGCTGACCTATTGCGATTTTCCCAGCGAGCACTGGACCCGCATCCGTACCAACAATGTCATTGAGAGGCTAAACCGGGAGATCCGCCGCCGCACCCGTGTGGTGGGCAGTTTCCCGGACGGCAACTCTGCTCTGATGCTGGTCTGTGCCCGGCTACGCCATGTGGCCGGCACCCAGTGGGGTAACAAGAAGTACATGAATATGAAACACTTGGAGGCTGCCGTTGAGGATGCTTCCATTGCTGGCTGACTTCATTCATGCCAGAAGCTGCAAACCTTTTTGCGAAAAAATCTTGACACTACCCCACAGGGTCCTCCATTATTTTGTACTTTTGGCGAAATGTCTTGAAGAAATATCCGGGGGCAGGCTGTAACGCCTTTCCCCGGATATTTAGAAAAAGATATGGCGGTTTACTCGCTGAGGAAACGCATCAGCATAACGGCTACCTCGGCGCGGGTAGCGCTTTCGGTGGGAGCCAGCAGGTTACTGGGCTTGCCGGTGAGAATGCCCTCACCCACCGCCCAAGCCATGCCATCGGCAGCCCAAGCGTGGACAGCGGTGCTGTCACCAAAGCTGTTGAGCACAGCGGCGTTCGCCTTGGCATCCTCGCCGGAGGCGATGGCATACCGATGCAGGATGGCGGCAATCTGCTCACGGGAGACATTGTCGTCGGGGGCGAAGCGGCTACCGCCCACACCCTTGACAATGCCCTCAGTAGCAGCCCAGTTCACCGCGTCGCTGTACCACTTGCCGCCGGGCGCATCGGTAAAGCCGACTGAGGTGGTGACGGAGGGGGAGCCTGCCGCGCGGTAGAGCACGGTGGCCAGCATGGCGCGGCTCATAGTCATATTGGGCGCAAAGCTACCGTCAGTGACGCCTTGGAACAGTTTCTCCTCGGTGACAAACCGGATGGCATCATATGCCCAGTGGCCGTCAGACACGTCAGAGTAGGGATTCTCCCACTCAGGCTCAGTGGGCTTTGTATTGCCCCCGCCAGTAGGGGGAACATAGGGGGTAGTTCCATGGACAAGCAAATCAGCTACAACAGGGCAGTGGTCAGAGGCTTGGCTGTTGATAACAAAAGAATTCAGAACATCAATGGAAGAGGGAGTGGTAAGAATGTAATCAATTCTTCTGTCCGGTGAATTGGAGGGGAATGAATTGCAGTCTCCCTTTCCTTTCAAAGCCCCTGCATCGTCAAATTTTGCAAGAAGCGGATCAAATACCTCAGCGGCGGATCCGTCCGCCACGTCGGCATTCATATCGCCGGCCAGGATGGTGGGATAGGCTTCCACATCCATGATCTTGAGCATATCATTGACCTGATCCAGACGAATAGTATGCGGATAGTCGTGAGGATTCTCTCCGCGGTAATCCAAGTGGGTATTGTATAGCCGGACATTTACGCCGTCCACATCCACGACGATCTCACCAAAGCCGGGTGTGGTACCGGGGAAGTTGGGATCGCCAGGCTGGGGATCACCGTCCTGAGTACTCCAGCGGGTGATCTCATGGTTGTCGGAGGAGATAATAGGATATTCACTGAGGAAAGCCACACCGAAGCGCTCATTTGGATACCCAGGCCCTCTGGAGGAGGGTTTATCATAGATATAGGCATAGAAAGATTCCATACCGGTCATCTCAGCCAAAATCGCCAGAGTATCATCAAAGTTGCTGCGCTCACCCCAGTTGACATCGACCTCCTGGAGGCAGACAATATCGGCTCCTGAGTCGGTAATTACATTAGCGATAGACTGGAGGTCATAATTATTGCCCATATTCTGGCCAAAATGAACGTTATACGTCATGACACGAACCAAGCGGTCATCATTTCCAAACTTTGCCAACGCACAAAGCTGAGCGGATACAGTATCTACCATGGCGAGGTTTGCGGTAGTGGGACGCGCTTGAGCTGTCTGGTAAACCAGATCGGAGATGCACTCAGTGGAGCGGACAAGGGGATGAGTGGGGTCGGTGATACCCTCGGCCGCCGCCAGACGGATCTTATCCACAGCCATATCACCCAGCAGAGCGTCCAGCGCAGGCTGAATGTCATCGGCGGAGCTGTTCTCAGTCAGGCCCTGGTACAGAATGGCGGAGACAAAGCCCAGGGTGGAGGCAGTGTACCAGTTGCCGTCGAACTGATTGGGGTTGGCCTCCTTGTTAGTGACGTGGGAATTGATTTTGTTGGTCAGGTAGACCACAACCAGATCCTGCTCGGGGTCAATGGCGGTAAGAGTGCCGGTCCAGCCCTGGTGGCCGATGGTGTCCCGGGATGCCTGGACCCCAAAATACCAGGGACGGCCGCAGTCGCCCTGCCGCCACCAGCCCTGCCCCCAGGTGGAGGAGGAGTCCTTGCGGGAGGTGAAGTACTCGTTCACATTTGCGCTAAAGAGACGGTTGTCGCCGTAGCCGCTCTGACTGAGCATGACCTGAGCCAGCGTAGCGAGATCCTCAGCGTTGGCAAAGAGACCGGCGTGTCCGGAGACCCCGCCCATGGCGTAGAAGGCCTTCTCGTCGTGAACCTGGCCCTGGATGGTGCCGGTACGGTTGCCGGTGAAGTCAATGGCACCGTCGCGGCTGTTGCCGTTGAGCTCGGTGGCGGCGCAGTCGTCCTTCTCAAAGCCGTTCTCAAGGGGATTGTAGGTGATGTGCTCCAGGCCCATGGGCTGCCAAAAGTTCTCCTTCAGGAAGGTGTTGAGATCCTTGCCGGCGACCTGCTCGATGATGAGGCCCAGGAGCATGTAATCCACGTCGGAGTAGACGGTCTTGGTGCCGGGCTCATAGACCAGGGGGGCCTTGCAGATGGCCTCGGCCACCTTGTCCTTGCCGATGGCGTAGAGCACGTTGTCGGTGTTGGGGTCGGGCAGCTGGGTGACCTGGTTGAATTTGTCGTTGTGGAACTGGGGATCGGGGGCGAAGCCGGCCTGGTGCTGGAGAATGTCGGCCACAGTCAGCTCGGCCTTCCAGGCCTTGGCGGTCTCCAAGTCGGGCGCACCGGTGCCGTTGGCAGTGTCGTACTTGATTTCAATGGTCTTGGCCACAAAACCGGGGAGGTACTTGGTGATGGGATCGTTGATATTTAGCTCGCCCTGGGCCACCAGATACTGGATGGCGTAGTTGGTGGCGTACATCTTGGTGTTGGACGCCAGGTCGTACAGGGTGTCGGTGGTGACGGCGGGGCTGTCGGTCTTGGGCGTACCGTCGGGGGTGTAGGCGTTGACGGTGCCCCAGGCGTTGGAGTAGACCATGCTGCCGTCCTTGATGATGGCCAACTGAGCGGAGGTGAAGCCGTTCTTCACGTCGTTGCTGACGATGGAGTCAATCATCTCCAGGGTCTTGGCGTCAATACTCGCGTTGGCCAGAGCCTGGGGGTCATCGGTCTTGTCCACCACAGTGGGGTTGACGGCCACCATGAGCATGGTCTGGCGGGCGGTGTCGATGGGCATGTCGGTAACTTGGACGCTGTTGCGGCCGTTGACGGTGCAGGCAGACACGTCCACAGCAAAGGAACCGGTCTGGCCTTTCATGGCGGTGGTGTCCATCTCGCGGCCGTTGACAAAAATGCGCAGGGAGTCAACGGGATTGTACAGGTAGAAATACAGCGTACCCTGGCCCTCGTAGCCCTCAAACCAGGTGAGGCTGTTGTTGTAGCTGTAGGAGGTAGAGGCGCTGCCCCACTGGGGGAAGTAGACGGCGTTCTGGTCGGAGCCTGCCGTAAATTTGCCGCTCTCATCAGTGCCGGGTATGGAGTCCACGGCAGCGGCGGTCATGGCGGGGCGGGCAGGGGCGGAGCCGCTGACATTGATGGCGTCGATGCGGCTCTGGAGCTCCTTCTCCCACTTCTCCGCGTTGGTGTTGTTGTTCTTATTGTACTCAGTGCCGTCGTAGGAGCTGTCCACATAGGAGGCCACATAGCGCTTCAGGTTGTCCAGCACGGTCTGAGCATAGTCCTTGGTGACCTGGGTCTGGCGCTTCTCCGCCCAGGTCACCACCAATTCGGTGAGGGCAAAGGCGTCGTTCATATGGGCGTTCTCATCATAAGCGCCCTTGTGGGTGGTCATCAGCTTGATGCGCTCGGTGGCGAACTGGGCCAGCGCGGCGTCCATGGCGTCGGGGGTGGAGGTGAGGGACTCATACACAAAGCCCACCACAGAGCCCAGGCTACCCAAAACCATGTTGTCGGCATAGAAGTCGTTGGCGTCCACCTTGTTGTCCAGCACGGGGGAGTTTTTCTTGTTGGTCAGCAGCACCACAACTAGATCCTGCTCGGGATCAATAACGGTGAGGGTACCAACCCAGCCCTGGTGGCCGATGGTGGAGCTGGAGGCATGAGTGGTGAAGTAGTTCACACGGCCCACCTCAGCCTGCCGCCACCAGCCCAGGCCCCAGGTGGGGGCGTCCAGGCTCTTGGGCTTGGTAAACTCATCCATAATGTCCTTGGAGAAGAACTGGTTGCCGCCATAGCCACCGGTCAGCATAACGGAGGCCAGTTTGGCTAGATCCTCGGCGTTAGCGAAGAGACCGGCGTGACCGGAGACGCCACCCATAGCGTAATAGGCCTTCTCGTCGTGAACCTCTCCCTGAACAGTATCGGTGCGGACATTCTTAAAGCTGATGGCGCCGTCGCGGGTGTTGCCGTTGAGCTCGGTGGCGGCACAGTCGTCCTTTTCAAAGCCGTTCTCAAGGGGATTGTAGGTGATGTGGGTCAGGCCCATGGGGTCCCAGAAGGTCTCCTTCAGGAACTGGTCCAGACCCTTGCCGGTGACCTGCTCAATGATGAAGCACAGCAGCATGTAGTCCACGTCGGAGTAGACGGTCTGGGTGCCGGGCTTATAGGTCAGGGGAGAGGCCAGCACCTTGGTGAGGGTGGTGGCGCGGTCCTGGGAGAACAGGGGGTTGTCCACGCCCTGTTCGGGCTTCTGGGTGACCTGATTGAACTGGTCGTTGTGGTACTGGGGGTCGGGGTCAAAGCCGGCCTGGTGCATCAGGATGTCCCGGACGGTGAGCTCGGACTTCCACTGGAGAATCCGGGCCTGATCCTCCTCGCTGGTGCCCGCCTTGAAGATGGTTTTGCCCTCGTCATCAAACTCGGGGAAGAATTTGGTGATGGGGTCGTCCAGAGAGATGTCGTACACGTTGGGGCCCTGAGTGAGTATGTACTGGAGGGCGTAGTTCACCGAGTACATCTTGGTGTTGGAGGCCAGATCGTACAGGGTGTCGGTGGTGACGGGGACATAGTTCTCGTCACCCTCCTCAATCCGGCTGCCGTCCTTGTTGTAGCCGTTGACGGCGCCGTAGGCCTCGCTGACTACCAGCTTGCCGTCCTTCACCACGGCCAGCTGCGCGCCGGAGAAGCCGTACTTGACCTCGGCGTCAATGTAGTTGCCGATGATGCCCAGAATTTCCTCGTCCATGCCCACGTCGGCGGAAGTGCCCTCAATCACGGTGGGGTAGGGGATGCTGACGGTGACGGCGTCCTCCAGGCTGGAGGGGGTGATGGCGGAGACCTGGACAGTGTTGGTTCCGTTGACGGTCAGGTCGGAGATATCCACCCGGTAGGTCTGACCGCCGCGCATGGAGGAGGTGTCCACCTCGGCGTTGTTGACAAACAGCTGCAGGCCGGTGACGCCGGTGGCCAGGGTGACATAAAGCTCGCCCTGCTCCTGATAGCCGCCAAAGCTGTACAGGCTGTTCATGGCCAGAGTATCGTCCACATACCCGGCCCAGTCGGGGAAGGTAACCTGAGCCTGCCAGTCCTGCTTGGGCAGAGACGCCCAGGTAACCCTCCCCTGAGAGACCGCGGCAGCGGGCTCAGACGCGGAAACGGCGCCGTTTCCGCTGGCCGCGGCGGGCGCGGCCAGCGAGAAGGTCAGCGCTGCGGCCAGCACAAGTCCGGTCGCCCTCTGAAAAGATTTTCGCATAAAACATTCCTCCGCTTCCCTGCATACTGTTCAGTATGCTATATTTGAGGGAATCGTAGCATGCTGAACAAAATAAATCAAGAAAGCGGAGAAATATTGGTACATTATTTCTGTTGATGACTAAATTACGTCATTTTGACCGAAAAAGGCGGAAAAGTGGCCATAGCATTCGGCTAATATCTGGAGGAAATAGGCGCGCCATGGGTTTCAGATTCCAGCATGGGCTTATGGAGTGCACTGGGCTTGCGGATATGTGTCTTGGAGAGCTGCTCCAGGCAGTACTCATACTCGCTGTTGGCAAAGGCGGTATAGAGAATATCGATAAGGTTGAGCTGGGAGATGCGGGAGGACATGGCACCGCTGCGGAAGGTGGACTCGTTGGCCGTGGTATAGAGCTTGTAGTCGGCTAGGTCGGACACAGGAGAACTGACGCAGCGGGTGATGGCGATGATGGGAGTATGGTTGTCCCGCATGGCCTTCATACACTCCACCATCTCCACCGTCTCGCCGGAGTAGGAGATGACAATGCCCAGGTCATCCTTTGAGGAATTGCGGGCCTGGAGAAATTGGGAGTGCCAGTCGTCGTTGACAATGCAGGGCTTGTTGAGCCGCAGAAACTTGAGGTAGGCGTCCCGAGCCGCACAGAGGGATGCGCCCATGCCGAACAGTAGCACGGTGCGGCATTTGCGCAGTAACTCCACACACTGCCGGAGCGTATCCGCGTCCAGCAGGTTTTTGGTGTCCTCCAGAGACATGATATTCTTGTAGGTGATCTTTTCGACGATATCCTCAATGCTGTCCGAGTGGGCGATCTCTTTCCGCTCCGCCTCCTCGCTCTGCTTGCGCACAGCCATCTCGTAGGTCACCGCACGGCGAAACTCCTTGTAGCCGTCAAAGCCGATGCGGTGGCACATGCGGATCATGGTGGACGGAGAGGAGAAGGTCCGCTCAGCCATCTCATGGATGCTCAACTCCATAGCCTCCTCGGGGTGTGAGAGTAAGTAATCGGCGATGGAGCGCTCGGTGGCACTGAGGGAATCTCTGGCCTCCCGGAGCCTGAGCAGTGCGCTCTTCATAAGGCTTGCCTCCCTGTGATGGTTCTTGCAGATGACAGTGTTATCTGTCCAGAATTTTGGCCTTGGTTTCGAGAATGGCGCCGGGCGTCATGGACAGCTCGTCCACACCGATCTCCATAAAGAAGTCGGTGAGGGTGGTATCCGCAGCCAGCTCGCCGCAGATGCCCGCCCAGATGCCTGCTCTGTGGGCATTCTCCACTGTGGTGCGGATCAGGCGCAGAAGGGCCTCGTGGTGCCGATCGCAAAAAGACTCCACCTGGGCGTTCTGACGGTCCACAGCCAGGGTGTACTGAGTCAGGTCGTTGGTGCCGATGCTGAAGAAGTTCACCTCCTTGGCCAGCAGATCGCTGATGACTGCGGCTGCGGGGGTTTCGATCATAATGCCCAGCTCTACCTTCACATCGAAGGGGATACCCTCGGCCTTTAGCTCCTCCTGCACCTGGGCGCAGATCTCCTTGACCCGCAGCACCTCGCTGACGGATGTGATCATGGGGAACATAATGCCCAGCTTTCCATAGGCGGAGGCACGGTACAGTGCCCGTAGCTGGGTGCGGAACACCTCTGGCCGGGCCAGGCAGATGCGGATGGCCCGCAGGCCCATGGCCGGGTTCTCCTCCTTGGGGAGTTCAAAGTAGTCGGCCTGCTTGTCCGCGCCGATGTCCAGGGTACGGATGACCACCATGCGGCCGTCCATGGCCTCCAGAACCTGGCGGTAGGTCCGGTACTGATCCTCCTCGGGGGGATAGTTGTCCCGGCCCAGGTAGAGAAATTCGCTGCGGAACAGGCCGATGCCGTCGGCGTCGGCGTCCTGGACGGCCTCCAGATCCTTGGGCGCGCCGATGTTGGCGCACACCAGAATCCGATGCCCGTCAGGGGTGATGGCCTCCCGGCCCCGGAAGGCATCCAGATAGTGGCGATGGGCCGTCTCCTTATCACGGCGCGCCTCCAGCTCTGCGGTGGCCTGGCTGTCCGGTTCCACAAAGACCTCGCCAGAGCCGCCGTCCACAAACACATCCCTGCCGTCAAACTCCTCCAGCAGACTGTCCCCCAGCCCCACCACCGCCGGGATGCCCATGGTACGGGCAAAGATGGCGGCGTGGGAGTTGGAGGAGCCCCGGGCGGTGATAAAGCACAGCACCTTGCTCTGATCCAGTCGGGCGGTTTCGCTGGGCGCTAGGTCGTCGGCGGCGATGATGCAGGGCTCGCCGCCGCCCAGCTCCTCGTCCTCCTGGCCGGTGAGCAGGCGGATTACCCGCCGAGACACGTCCAGCACGTCGGCAGCCCGCTCCTTCATATAGTCGTCATCCATCTGGGTAAACATTTCGGAGAACTGGGCGGCGGTTTGGTCCACCGCATACTCCGCGTTGACGTGTTGGTTCCGGATTATGCTGGTGACAGTGTCCCGGTAGTCCAGATCCTCCAGCATCATCTGATGGATCTGGAACAGAAGGGATTTCTCCTCACCCAGCTTGGCCTTAGTCTCCACATAGAGTTTGGCCAGCTGAACCACAGCTTCCCCCCGGGCCTTGTCAAAGCGGGCTACCTCAGCCTCTGCGTCGGCCACCTGGCGGCGGGGCTGAGCCCGGGCATCCCGTCGTAGGAAGCGCAGTTTGCCCGAGGCCACACCCCGGGACACGCCTTCGCCTTGCAGTACCGTCATGCTACGTGCCTCCTTAATTAAAAGTTCTCCCGGAAGAACTGCTCCAGGGCCTGGGCGGCTTCTGTCTCGTCGGCTCCGTCCACGGAGACCTCTACGGTCTCACCGCACTTGACGCCCATGCCCATAACGGCAAAGAGCCGCTTCAGGTCGGCGCTCTTCTCGCCCCGGGTCAGCTTCACGGCGCTGGAGAACTTCTGGGCCTCCTTCACCAGCAGGCCGGCAGGCCGAGCGTGGAGACCATTGGGGTCGGTAATGGTGTATTGGAACTGAATCATATCAGACTACCTCTTTTATATGATATAGAAGTGGGTCAGGCTTTTTTGGTCAGGGTGATGACGGTGTCGCCGGGGCGGATCTGGCCGTCCTGTACCTTTTCCATAGAGAACTCGTCGCCGTTGCTCACCACCATGGGGGTGGCTAGGTCGAAACCCTCGGCCAGCAGGGCCTCCCTCTCAAAGGAGAGCAGCAGTTGGCCCCGCTTGACCTTATCGCCCTCCTTCACATGGGCGGCAAAATGCCTGCCGTTGAGGGAGACGGTGTCTCTACCCACATGGACCAGCAGCTCCGCGCCGCCAAGGGTGAGGAGACATACCGCGTGGTGGCTCTCCATCAGGCTCTCCACCGTGCCGTCGGCGGGGGCGAAGACCTTACCTTCGGAGGGAATAACGGCAATGCCGTCGCCCAGGATCTTATCGGCAAAAGTTTTGTCGGATACCTGCTCAATCCCGACGACCGTTCCGGCCAGAGGGCTGCCCAGACGCTCCACACCAGGCTCCTCTTCGGAGCCTTTTTTGCCCAGGAACCAGGAGGCAAACCCCTTTTTCTCAGACATATTAAACTGCTCGCTCCTTTCAAGATTCTGAAATGACTGTGCTGCGTAAAAAACAAAAAGACGTCCCTCCAGACAGCGCTCCTTCCAGGGCAACACCCCGGCACAGAGGACTTTCTGGCTCGGACGTCAGAGCACACAAAACTCAGGCGGCTTTGTATTTAACACTTGCTTGCGAGCACAGTATAGCAACTAAAGTTTCATATGTCAATGGAAGAAATAAAACTTTTTTCGATATATATGTGCATATCAGACAATTTAAATCTTTCTAGCCCGGAAAGTTTCGCCAAAATGATGGATCAAAAGAAAAAGAAGCCAGTCGATGAAACAATGTACCATAAACTGCTCAAATAATTGACATGAAATGCGGGATTTATTAGGATGAATGCACAGCGAAAGCTGTTGCTTGCAGCAATACAGTGTCTCTTCTCCGCTTTCGGACGGGCTTAGAGGGGACGGGAGCGGAACGTACCACCAGCTCCACTCAGGCGCGGAAGGAGAATGGGCGTTGAACATGAATTTGGACGCAATGACCACAGAGACCCGCAATCAGGCTACCATGAATCTGGATACCATGACCCCGCTGGAGGTTGTGACGGCCATGAACCGTGAGGACGCTAGAGTCCCCCAGGCCATCGAGCCGCTGCTGCCCAGCATCGCAAAGGCGGTGGAGTGGGCCATTGACTCCCTGGAGAAGGGCGGGCGACTGTTTTACATGGGCGCTGGCACCAGCGGCCGCCTGGGCGTGCTGGATGCCGCCGAGTGCCCCCCTACCTTCGGCGTGTCTCCCGACCTGGTAGTGGGGCTCATCGCCGGCGGCGAGAAGGCCTTCATCAAAGCGGTTGAGGGCGCTGAAGACAGCCGGGACCTGGGCCGGGACGACCTGAAGGTCCACAATCTGAGCAAGGATGATCTGGTGGTGGGCATTGCCGCCAGCGGCCGCACTCCCTATGTGCTGGGTGGCTTGGACTATGCCCGCAAAGTGGGCTGCCGCACAGTGGCTGTCTCCTGTAACGCCGGCTCCGCCGTGGGCCAGGCGGCCGACCTGGCCATTGAGGCCGTGGTTGGCCCCGAGGTGCTCACCGGTTCCACCCGGCTCAAGGCAGGCACCGCCCAGAAGCTGATCCTCAATATGATCTCCACCGCCACCATGGTGGGTGTGGGCAAGGCCTATCAAAACCTGATGGTAGACGTGATGCAGACCAACGAGAAGCTCCATGTCCGGGCCGAGAAGATTGTCATGGAGACCACTGGTGTGGACCGTGACACCGCCAGAGCCACCATCGCAGCGGCGGGCGGTAGCGTGAAGACCGCCATTACCATGATTCTGGCCGACTGCGGCGCAGAAGAAGCCGAAGCCCGGCTGGAAAAGGCCCGCGGCCATGTCCGTGAGGCCATCCGATAATTCCGGTGTGAGCCGGAAGCTGGTCATGGCGAAAACAGCCCCGCGGCTGTTTTTGAGTTTCGTTCAGCGGAACGATTGCGTGTAACCCCAATAAAAAGGAGAGGTGTAACATGACAAATCAGGAACTTTCCCGCAAGATCCTGGAACTGGTGGGCGGCAAGAGCAATGTCGTCAGCGCGGTCAACTGCATGACCCGGCTGCGTATTCAGCTGAAGGATTCTTCCCTGGCTCAGATCGATGAGCTGAAAAAGACAGAAGGTGTCTTGGGCGTGGTGGAGGATGAGACCCTTCAGGTGGTGCTCGGCCCCGGTAAGGCCCGTAAAGTGTGTGACATCTTCGTAGTGGATGCTGGTGTGCAGAACGCCCAGACCATGAGCACGGACAACGACTGGCAGACCAATAAGGCCGCCATGAAGGCCGGCCAGAGGGACAATGCCCTCAAGCGCGGCCTGCGTACTATTGCGAATATCTTCATCCCCATGATTCCCGCCATCATCGCTGCCGGTCTGTTCAACGGCCTGGCTAGCCTGATGGGCCAGATCTGGCCTGATCAGATTGCCTCTGCAACCGGCCCTATCTACCTAATTAACCAGCTGTTCTCCTTGTTCGGCGGCGCATTCCTTACATACTTTGCCATCTACACCGGCGTGAACGCCGCTAAGGTGTTCGGTGCCACTCCCGCCATGGGCGGTATGATCGGCGGCATGTCCATCGGCGCGCAGATTGTCACCATTGCCACCACCTTGGGTCTCTATGACGCGGTGGAGCCCCTCAACTCCGTGCTGACCACCGGTAAGGGCGGTATCATCGGCGTCATCATCGGCGTGTGGATTCTGGCCAAGGTGGAGAAGTTTGTCCGCAAGCACGTGCCCGATGTGCTGGACCTCATTGTCACCCCTCTGGTATCCCTTTTAGTCGTCGGCACCATCTATGTCTTGGTGCTCATGCCCATCACCGGCTTCATCTCCGACGGTCTGGTGTATGTCCTGAGCTTCCTCATCAACTCCACCAACCCTGTTGTGAGCATCATCTCCGGCTTCGTGATGTCCGCCGTGTTCCTGCCCATGGTGCTGCTGGGCCTTCATCACGGCCTTATCCCCATCTATGCCATTCAGCTTGAGACGCTGGGCGGCGTGACGCTATTTCCCTGCCTGGCTATGGCCGGCGCCGGTCAGGTCGGCGCTGCTCTGGCCATCCTGCTCAAGGCCAAGAAGGTCAAGAACCTGCGTATGGAGCAGACCATCATCGGCGCCCTGCCCGCCGGTGTGCTGGGCGTTGGTGAGCCCCTCATCTACGGTGTCACCCTCCCTTTGGGCAAGCCCTTCATCACCGCCGGCCTGGGTGCCGGTTTTGGCGGCGCCTTCGTTATGCTGATGCATGTCCAGGCCATTGCCTGGGGCCCCTCCGGCCTGGTGGCCGTGCCCCTGATGCGCACCCCCATGATGATGCTCTTCTTCTTCCTGGGCCTTGTGATCGCCTATATCATGGGCTTCATCATCACTTGGTTTGGCATCAAGGCTGAGGATGTGGCCAATGCCTGATCAGCTGGGATTCTCCGTCTATCTCACCTCCTTTGAACAGCAGCGGGAGGAGCTGGAGGCCAATGCCGGAAGCGGTGCGCCCATATTTCTCTCCCTCCACATCAGCGAGGAGTTTTCTGAGAGCTACTGCCGCCGTGCGGAGGAGACCTGCCGCTGGCTCAGAGGGCATGGGTATCGAATTATCGCAGATGTCTCTGTAAAAACAGTCGCCCAGTTCGGCGAGCCGGACCTGATCCGGCTCGCCGAGCGGATGGGAATTTGGGCACTGCGGGTGGACTACGGCTTCTCCGTGGAGGAGATTGCCGCCCTGGCGGCCCGAATCCCCGTTGTGCTCAACGCCTCCACCACCAATCCGGAGGACGCGGCGCGTATTGCCGCCGCTGGGCCGCTGGTAATGGCCATGCACAACTTCTATCCCCGGCCTGAAACCGGCCTAGACGATGAATTTTTCCTGGAGAGTACCCGTGCCCTCCAGGTCTCGGGACTGAAGGTTTTGGCCTTCATCCCCGGTGATGGGGCACTGCGCGGCCCGATTTATGAGGGTCTGCCTACCCTGGAGCGCCACCGCAGTCTGCCGCCCTCGGTCTGCTTTGCCGATCTGGCGGCCCGTTTCGGCGTGGACGGTATTTTTGTGGGCGATCCGGGAATCTCCGCCAGAGAGCAAGCTCGTATTGCCCGGTATTGCCGGGAGGGTGTGCTGGAGCTTCCGGCTGACCTGGAGCAACAGAGCGACTGGCTCTATGACCGGGTGTTTACCTGCCGGCCCGACTCGCCTGCGTGGATCATCCGCTTTACCGAGTCCCGAGAGTACTCCTGCTTCGGCAAACAGGTGGAGCCCGAGAACTGTCTGCCCCGAGTTCGGGGCAGCATCACCGTGGACAACGACGGCTACGGTCGCTACTCCGGCGAGGTGCAGCTGGTCCGCTCCGACCTGCCTGTGGACGGCCGGGTCAATGTGATTGGCCGGCTGGCGGAACCCTGGCTGCTTTTGGCGGACTGTGTCTGCAGAGGAGATAAATTTGTTCTGACCCGGGATTGAACATTTCCCTACGGACAATAACAGACCGCGGGCCCTTTTCGTGGCCCGCGGCCTCCGCTATGCCTCCGGCACAGGTTGCGGCCCGTGGGAAAAGATGATATGCTGTGTCGGGATTTCTTCCCGTATTCTGCGAAGTGAGGTGCCCCTTATGGAGATTTCCCTGCTGGCCATGGATCTGGATGGGACTGCCCTTCTGGATGACCATAAGACTTTCAGCCCCCGGCTGCGCGCTGCACTGGACGCAGCGGCCCGGAAGGGCGTGGCTATTGTACCCACCACCGGACGGCAGTACGCCATGCTGCCCCCCGCAGTCCACACCGGAGCGGCGTGGGAGGACCTGTGCATCCTGTGCAGCGGCGGCGAGATCCGTCGGCTCCGCACCGAGGAGCTGTTGGAGACCCATTATATTGAGACGGACGTGGCACGGCGGGTCATGGAAATCGCCGCCCAGCTGGGCCAGCCGGTGGAGCTGTCCGCAGACGGACAGCTCTATCTCACCCGGGAGAGCTGGGATATGCAACGGGAGCATGCGGAGAGCCTTCAGTTTCACCTGAACAGCATCCTCACCACCAGAGGGCGGGAGGTATCCAGCCTAGACACCGTGCTGGAGCAGCCTGGACTGGCCCTGGATAAGATCAATCTACCCTATGTGCCCTGTGAGCAGCGTGCGGAAGCGGAGCGGCTTCTGACTACTGCGCCCATCTCCTTCGCATGGTCCAGCCCCCACAGTATAGAAATTACCCACAGTCTGGCTACAAAGGCCAACGGGATGCTGATGGTCTGTGAACTTTTGGGTGTTGACTCGGCCCACACCATGGCCATCGGGGACAGCGACAACGACATCTCTATGCTCAGGGTGGCGGCTCTGGGTGTGGCCATGGGGAGCGCACCCCAGGAGGTCAAGGACGCGGCGGATGCCGTGACCGGCTCCAACATGGAGGACGGTGCCGCCATCGCCATTGAGCGCTATATTCTGGGCGGACAGTGAGCCGCTTTAAAAGATCTAAAAGATATCATATATAAATAAGGAGAAACAGACCGTGATTCGGATTTATGCGGCGGAAAATTATGATGAGATGAGTGAAAAGGCGGCGCGTATCATTGTTGCTCAGGTGATTATGAAGCCCGAGTGCGTGCTGGGCCTGGCCACCGGTTCCTCTCCCGTGGGCACCTATCAGCGGCTGGTAGAGCGGTACAAGGCGGGCAAGATCTCCTTTGCCGGCGTGACCACCGTGAACCTAGACGAATACAAGGGCCTGTCCGGTTCTCACGACCAGAGCTACCGCTACTTCATGCAGCATAACCTCTTCGACCATGTGGACGTGCGGCCCGAGCGCACCCATGTGCCCAACGGTCTGGCCGAGGACGCTGAGGCCGAGTGCGCCCGCTACGACGCGTTTGTCCGTAGCCTGGGCTGCGCCGACTTGCAGCTGCTGGGCGTGGGCCGTAACGGCCACATCGGCTTTAATGAGCCCTGCGGCGAGTTCGTAGTACCAACCCATGTGGTGGACCTGACCGAGAGCACCATTAAGGCCAACGCCCGGTTCTTCGCCTCTCGGGATGAGGTGCCCCGTCAGGCTCTAACCATGGGCGTGGGCGTGATTATGGGCGCGAAGAAGATTGTAATGGTCGCCAGCGGCGTGGACAAAGCGGATGCGGTGTACGGCATGGTGAAGGGGCCCGTGACCCCCGGACTGCCTGCCTCCATCCTGCAGCTCCATCCCGACGTGACCCTGGTGGCGGACAAGGCAGCCCTGTCCAAGCTGTAAGAGAATTGGATTTGGAAGAGAAAAGCTGGGGCACTCCCAAAGGGGAGTGCCCCAGCTTTTTGCGCTTATAGAATGGGAATTGGATTGGCTCTGGATAGGGAACAGGAGCTACGCCGAATGAGCGCGGGCGGGTAGAAGTAATCCGCATGCTCAGCAGAGGGAGGGATTGATGCGGGCGAGCGGAATTTCACAAGCCTGCCGCCCGACGAGCCCGGTGGGCTGGCGTATGGTGGTGAGGGGACGGAGCACAGGTAGGCGATAGAGCTGTCATCATAGCCTAGCAGAGAATAGTGCCGGAAATAAATGTACCGGGACCGCGGTTTCCATCCCGGCGCTCCAATGACTATCTTTCAAAGGAAATAAAGAAAGCTGCCCAGGAGAAAGCCAAAGCTGTAGTGGAGCAACTACGCTCTATGTGGCTGAAAGAGGTTGCAAAGAAGGTGGAGGATGGCATTGAGGAAACGCTGACTTACTGCGTTTTTCCCTGTGAACGCTGAACCCGCATCCGTACCAACAATGTCGTTGAACGGCTGAGCCGGGAAATCCGCCGCCGCACTCATGTAGTGGGCAGTTTTTCGGACGGTAACTCTGCACCGATGCTGGTCTGTGCCCGGCTGCGCCATGTGGCCGGCACCCAGTGGGGCAACAAAAAGTACATGAATATGAAGCACCTGGAGGTTGCCGTTGAGGACGCCTCCATTGCTGGCTGACTTCATTCATCCCAGAACCTGCAAACTAATTTGCGCAAAATCCTCGACACTATCCCCGATTCAGCCGCTCAATGACATTGTTGGTGCGGATCTGTGTCCAGTGTCCGCTGGGAAAATCTTAATAGGCCAGTTCTATTCAATTCTATCTTCCATTTTCCTGGCGGCATCTTCCAGCTTCATTGACTGGGATTGCTGCTAGAATGGCCACATTGATTATAGGGCGATAAACTGGTGCTCACCGACTACAAACTGGGACAGCTCCGCGCCGCCTACGAGAAGAGCATCAACGGCACCGCTGCCAGCCAGTACGAGCAGGAGGAAAACGTGCTCTACGGCACCTACGAGCCTCTGAGCGTCACCCTCACCCACATCATCAA
>OGEK01000183.1_pt1 | contig 74412 bp, 66 predicted proteins | sample 1570641 | NCBI WGS metagenome assembly OGEK01 (sample SAMEA2582136, study PRJEB24529) | metagenome | biome: Human gut stool | place: China | collected 2011
CTACGCCCTGAATGTACATCGCCAGACGTTCCAGACCGTAGGTGATCTCACCGGTGATCGGCTTACATTCCAGACCGCCAACCTGCTGGAAGTAAGTGAACTGGGTCACTTCCATGCCGTTCAGCCACACTTCCCAACCCAGACCCCAGGCACCCAGCGTTGGGTTTTCCCAGTTATCTTCCACGAAACGGATGTCGTGAATGGTAGGATCCATACCCAGCTCTTTCAGCGACCCGAGGTACAGTTCCTGAATGTTGTCGGGTGATGGCTTAATCACCACCTGGAACTGATAGTAATGCTGCAGACGGTTCGGGTTCTCACCGTAACGACCATCGGTCGGACGACGGGAAGGCTGCACATACGCGGTCGCCATTGGCTCTGGCCCCAACGCGCGCAGGCTGGTCATCGGGTGTGAAGTGCCGGCGCCGACTTCCATGTCCAAAGGTTGAACAATGGTACAGCCCTGACGAGCCCAGTAATCCTGTAAGGTCAGGATCAGGCCCTGGAAGGTCTTGGTATCAAACTTTTGCATAGTATTTCGTGCTGGATACGTGTGGTTTTAAATGGAAGGGACCAGTATACCCGCTGGCTGCAAGATATACAGTACGAAACGGGGTTGTTTAGGGAAAATTGGGAAATAAGCATTCACGCCAGGGCGCTGACGGCGTCTGGCTGTTGATTATGCGAGCAGGCTAGCGCATGGAGAGGTGTAAAAACTGGCCGTCCGCATCAAACGAGCAGACAAAGCCTTCTTTACGCGCCGTATAGCCCTTGAGCTCATAGCTGCCCTGAAAGCGCTCAAACCCGGTGACGTTGATTTTCTGCACGTCCGAGTTATAGCGGCGTGCGGCCTGGTCCTTGCAGAGTGACTCCATATTCAGTGAACGTTCCGGGCTCATTTTGCCCTGCTGGGCTTTTTGCACTGGTGCTTCTTGTGGCGCACTGCATCCTGCCAGCATGAAAAGCAGAATGAGTGATGCCACACGCTTCATCATCATTTTTATTACCGTCCTGGTCAGTGGCTGTTATTTTTAGTATCAACACGTTTATAGATTATGGTCAGCCATTCTGCGAATCTCGTGGTCTCCCGGCAAGCCTGCGAATAAAACTCAGAATTTTCCAAACGAAGACTTTTGGACAATGGGAGTCACACTCACTTTACAGGGAATACGAGGAACTGATGCCGTCAAAAATTAACTGGATTGATAACCTGCGAGGAATAGCGTGTCTGATGGTGGTCATGATCCACACGACGACCTGGTACGTCACGAACGCCCACAGCATCAGCCCCGTTAACTGGGATATCGCCAATATTCTCAACTCTGCGTCGCGCGTCAGCGTGCCGCTGTTCTTCATGATTTCCGGCTTTCTCTTTTTTGGCGAACGCAGCGCGCAGCCGCGGCACTTCATCCGCATCGCGGCCTGCCTGGGGTTCTACAGCGCCGTTGCCCTGCTCTATATCACCCTGTTCACCTCCATTAACGCCGGGTTATCCCTCAAATATTTGCTGCAAAAACCGGTGTTCTACCACCTGTGGTTCTTCTTCGCCATTATCGTGATCTATCTGGTCTCTCCGCTCATTCAGGTGAAAAACGTCAGCGGGAAAATGCTTCTGGCCCTGATGGTGGTGATTGGCATTGTCGCCAACCCGAATACGGTCTCGCAGAAAATCGACGGATTTGAGTGGCTGCCGGTGAACCTGTATATCAACGGCGATACCTTCTATTACGTGCTTTACGGCATGCTGGGGCGCGCCATCGGGATGATGGACACGCAAAAACGCGGTCTGAACTGGCTCTGCGGGGCACTGTTTATCGCCGGCGTGGCGGTGATTTCACGCGGAACGCTGCATGAGCTTCAATGGCGCGGTAATTTTGCCGATACCTGGTATCTCTACTGCGGGCCGATGGTCTTTATCTGTGCCGTATCGCTGCTCACGCTCGTTAAAAACACCCTGAATGCGCGTCCCCTTCCCGTACTGAGCGTCATTTCACGACACTCTCTCGGGATTTACGGTTTTCACGCGCTGGTGATCCACGCGCTTCGGACAAGAGGGGTTGAACTAAAAACCTGGCCGGTGCTGGATATCATCTGGATTTTTGCCGCGACCCTGGCGATCAGCCTGCTGCTGTCGATGCTGCTGCAAAAAATAGACGTTCGCCGCTTCGTCAGCTAACGCTTCGCTGCCGCGCGCGATGGTACTGGCGCGGGGAGGAAAACCCTGCCGCCAGGGAAGCCTGCTCCACGCCGCGCCCCTGCAATAGCCACTGTTCCGCCACCGCCAGACGCAGCTGCTCCAGATAATCGCGGACACTAATGCCTAAATGAGTCTGGAAAAGCCGGGTAAGATGGCGCGGGCTGACGTGCGCCAGCGCGGCGATATCAGGCAAGCTCCACGCTTTTTGCGGCTCGGCGGTGAGCGCATCCTGCGCCCGATGAATCGCCGGATGAAGATGATTGCGGTAGCGTAGCCACGGGGAGAGCTGGGGATCGTCACCAGAACGGCGGAACCAGACCACCATCTCGCGCGCCACATTCAGCGCCTTTTCGGGGCCGCACAGGCGGTTAATCATATGCAGCGCCAGGTCGATGCCCGACGTGATCCCCGCGCTGGTCCAGATGTTCTCGTCCTGCACAAAGATGCGGTTTTCTTTAATCGTCGCCGTAGGGGCCGCGGTGCGTAAACGGCTGATAACGTCATGGTGAGTTGTGCACTGTTTGTTATTCAGCAGGCCCGATTTCGCCGCCAGCAGCGCGCCAGAACAGACGCACATCACCGTGATATCCCGGCGCTGAATAATCGGCTGCAGGCGCATCAGCCAGTGCTGTATCCGTAACGCCTGCGGCGTCGAAAACTGAGAGCGGGAGTCACTCACGCCGGGCAATACCAGCAGGCTCCCCTCGGGAAGACGTTCCGGCAGCGGCTGAATGCCGCTCATCGTCAGGCCTATCGACGTCGGCACGTCAGGTTGCGGGCCAATGTAATGCAGACGAAACGCGTCGCCAGCCAGCACAAAGGTTTCTGCCGGGCCCGTCATATCTAATGACAGCACCCCGGGCAACATCACGAACCAGACGTCGATGGGCATTACAGTGACTCCAGCGTCTCCGCTACCGTTTTAATGTCGGCAAAACGCCCGGACAGTACCGTTTCGGTACGGTGGCGAATGTCCGCTGCGCTAAGGGTAATGCCCCTGTACGTCATGGGGAACGTCAGCGTTGCCTCGCTCACAAAGGTCACAGCATAACCCAGATCGGATGCCACCCGGGCGGTGGTTTCACAGCATTGCTCCGTGCGAATGCCGCAGATAATCACACTATTGATATCACGCTCGCGCAGCCAGCGATCGAGCCCGGTATCCGTGAAGGCATTATGGACGTGTTTCTGGAAAACCACATCCGGCTGATGACGCAAAAAGGCCATCGGTTTGACATAGCCGCTTTCCAGCGTAAATGGGCCGTCTTCATCCACATGAAAAATATCAACGACCGGAATACCGCGCGCCTGGCAGCCTTCAATCAGACCCAGCATCGCCTGCTGAAAAGCGGGAATGTCATCCTCCTGCCAGTAATTGCGGTGATGGAAGGACTGCTGAGTATCAATGTTGATGAGTGCAATGCGTGACATGATGGTTCTCCTCGCCAGTGGGTGTGACACCATACTGGCAAGGAAAGGAAGGCGCGCACAGACCAAAAAAGGACATCCTCGTGCCTCTCCCGGACAAGCGAATTTACGTCATCAGCGGCAGCAGCTGCTGGTAGATTTTGCGGAACACGTCGCGCCTTTCCGCGTACCGCGCATGGCGCGCCGCGTCAGGCAAATGCGCCTGTTCAAGCGTAAGCTGCGGCAACAGTTGTGAAAGCGGTTTTTCCGGGTTCATAGCAATCTGCGCCAGACGCGCGGCGCCGAGCGCGGGGCCAACATCGCCACCGGTGCGGAAATCCAGCTGCAACCCGCTGATGTCCGACAGCATTTGTCGCCAGTAAGGGCTTCGCGCACCGCCGCCAATCAGGGTGACGCTTGCGGGTTTCAGGCCGCAGTCGTGAACCACGTCCATTCCGTCAGCCAGCGCATATCCGACGCCTTCGAGAACCGCACGCGCCAGTTCTGCCGGACCATGCTGATGGGTTAAGCCAAAGAACACCCCTTTCGCTTCAGGGTTGTTGTGTGGCGTACGCTCGCCGGACAGATACGGTAAAAACCAGACGGTACCGGCATTTTCATCCGCCTGCTGTGCTGCGGCAATCAACGCAGGAACATCGGCCATCCCGGTCAGCTTCGCCGCCCAGTCCAGGCACGACGCTGCACTCAGCATCACCGACATCAAATGCCATTTTCCAGGCAGCGCATGACAGAAACTGTGCACCGCGCTTTCGGGATTGCTGCGATAGCCGTCGCTGACGGCAAAATAGACGCCAGAGGTTCCCAGCGACAGCATCGCCTGACCTGCCTCAACCATGCCGACGCCCACGGCCCCTGCGGCATTGTCACCGCCCCCGGCAACCACCGGTACGGCAGGCATATTCCAGCGTTCCGCAACGTCTGGCAGCAGTGTGCCTGTTACCTCGCTACCTTCGAACAGCGCAGGCATGTGTTCACGGGTCAAATGGCAGGCATCCAGCATCGCCTCGCTCCAGTCGCGTTTCGCCACGTCGAGCCACATCGTGCCGGCGGCATCTGACATGTCGGAAGCAAAATCGCCCGTCATGCGAAAGCGCAGATAGTCTTTCGGCAGCAGGACTTTCGCCACCTGACGGAAAATCTCCGGCTCGTGGCGCTGCACCCACAAAAGTTTTGGTGCGGTGAAGCCGGGCATCATCAGGTTGCCGGTGATCGCGCGGGAAGTGGGTACGCGTTCCTCAAGAAGCGCACACTCTTCTGCACAGCGGCCATCGTTCCAGAGGATCGCAGGACGCAACACGCGATGCTCGCTGTCCAGCAAGGTTGCACCGTGCATTTGCCCGGCAATCCCCAGCGCTTTCACGTCACGCAGAGAATGCTGTTCACCTAACGCCTTGATTGCACGATCCGTTGCCTGCCACCACTGCTCCGGGTCCTGTTCCGACCACAGCGGATGCGGACGTGAAACCTGCAGCTTTTCAGTCTGCGTTGCTAACACGTCGCCCTGCTCGCTTAACAGGATGGCTTTCACACCCGATGTGCCCAGATCGATCCCGATATACATATAGTGGATTCCTTAAGTGAAAATGCCCGGTGGCGCTGCGCTTACCGGGCCTACAAGCTGGATGCCGTTATTTATCGAACAGGTAGTGATTGACCAGATTTTCCAGCAGCTCCTGGTGCCCGCTCTGGTGCTGCGGCGCCAGCTGATGGTGTTCAGCGTACTTCGCGATCTCCGCAAGCGATAACTGACCTTTCAAAATTTGCTGGCCCAGCTCACTGTTCCAGCCGCTGTAGCGCTTCGCCACGCGTTTATCGAGCTCGCCGTCTTCAATCATACGTGCCGCTACCTTCAGCGCCAGCGCCATGGTGTCCATCGCGCCAATGTGGCCGTAGAACAGATCGTATTTGTCGGTGCTCTGGCGACGCACCTTGGCGTCAAAGTTCAGGCCGCCGGTAGTAAAGCCGCCCGCTTTGATGATCTCATACATCACCAGCGCATTCTCTTCCACGCTGTTCGGGAACTGGTCGGTATCCCAGCCCAGCTGCGGGTCGCCGCGGTTCGCATCGACCGAGCCGAAGATGCCCAGCGCAATCGCCGACGCGATCTCGTGGTGGAAAGAGTGGCCCGCCAGCGTGGCGTGGTTGGCTTCAATGTTCACTTTGATCTCTTTTTCCAGACCGAACTGCTTCAGGAAGCCATACACCGTCGCCACGTCGTAGTCATACTGGTGCTTCGTCGGCTCCTGCGGCTTCGGCTCAATCAACAGCGTGCCGCGGAAGCCGATTTTGTGCTTGTGGTCGACAACCATCTGCATAAAGCGGCCAATCTGCTCGCGCTCCTGACGCAGGTCGGTGTTGAGCAGGGTTTCATAGCCTTCACGGCCTCCCCACAGGACATAGTTTTCGCCGCCCAGCTGATGCGTGGCATTCATTGCCGTCACCACCTGCGTGGCCGCCCAGCTAAACACTTCCGGATCCGGGTTGGTTGCCGCACCTGCGCCGTAGCGTGGGTTAGTGAAGCAGTTTGCCGTGCCCCACAGCAGCTTCACGCCGCTTTGCTGCTGTTTTGCCGCCAGTACATCCACCATCTGCGCAAAGTTGTTCAGGTACTCTTTCAGCGATGCGCCTTCCGGCGACACGTCGACGTCATGGAAGCAGTAGTACGGCACGTTCAGCTTGTGGAAGAACTCAAACGCCACATCGGCTTTGCGCTTTGCCAGCTCGATGGCCTCACCCGGCTGCTGCCACGGGCGGTCAAAGGAGCCCACGCCGAACATATCGGCGCCGTTCCAGCAGAAGGTATGCCAGTAACAGGCGGCAAAGCGCAGATGATCTTCCATGCGCTTACCCAGCACCAGCTCATCCGGGTTGTAGTGACGAAATGCTAAAGGATTGGTCGTTTTCGGGCCTTCGTAACGAACACGATCGAGTTGGTCGAAATAAGCTTGCATATTGAGCTCCATAATCAGGGTATGCGGCGAGTCGTTGATACAGGAGTAATAGTGAATAGACATTTTGGGTTGCTCAATTACGTTATTTCACACTGCTATTGAGAGAATGCACAACTGTGCGCTGGCTCGCAAAATAATGCGCAGACGAACTATTTTTCGGCGCGGATTCCAGAATCAAATGTAATTAAGACGTTACGTATTTTAAAATCCGATCGCGGTCATAAATTCAGAAATAAACCAAATATCATAATGAGAAGATAAAAATCTGTAATTGCCAGCCTGCCTTTCCGCGTTAAAAATTTGCTGCGTCCCAGCAGTGAATGTTTCTTTTATCTCAGCAACACATACCCCTACAAAAAGGCCTAATAATTATGAAGATAAAGAACCTGACCCTAACGCTCTGCACTACGCTCCTCCTTGCAAGCTTTGCAGGGCATGCCAAGGAGGTCAAAATTGGCATGGCGATTGACGACCTGCGTCTGGAGCGCTGGCAAAAAGATCGCGATATTTTTGTGAAGAAAGCGGAATCACTCGGTGCGAATGTGTTTGTTCAGTCAGCTAACGGCAACGAAGAAACACAAATGTCGCAGATCGAGAATATGATTAACCGCGGCGTCGATGTGCTGGTCATTATCCCCTATAACGGCCAGGTATTAAGTAACGTAGTGAAAGAAGCCAAACAAGAAGGCATAAAAGTGCTGGCCTATGACCGCATGATTAATAATGCGGACATTGATTATTATATTTCGTTCGACAATGAAAAAGTCGGCGAATTACAGGCACAAAGCCTGATCGACAAAGTGCCTCAGGGCAATTATTTCCTGATGGGCGGTTCGCCGGTAGATAACAACGCCAAGCTGTTCCGCGAAGGGCAAATGAAGGTCCTTAAGCCGTACATCGACAACGGGAAAATAAAAGTGGTTGGCGATCAGTGGGCCGACGGATGGTTACCCGAAAACGCCCTGAAGATTATGGAAAACGCGCTGACGGCCAACAACAACAAAATTGACGCGGTTGTGGCCTCCAACGATGCCACCGCAGGCGGTGCGATTCAGGCCCTGAGCGCCCAGGGGCTGGCGGGTAAAGTCGCCATTTCAGGGCAAGATGCCGATCTGGCTGGCGTAAAACGTATTATCGCCGGCACCCAAACCATGACGGTCTACAAACCGATTACCGAGTTGGCCAATACGGCGGCGGAAATCGCCGTGGAACTGGGCAACGGTAAGCAACCAAAAGCAGACGCCACGCTGAATAACGGGCTGAAAGACGTTCCGGCTCGCCTGCTCACCCCTATTGAAGTCAATAAAGAGAACATTGACGCCACCGTCATTAAGGACGGTTTCCACAAGAAGAGCGAACTGTAATCCGGCGCGGCCCCTGCTCTGCGGGGGCGCATCACGTTGCACTGTTCTTTCCTCGGGTTATGTGGAGCAGTTATGCCTTATTTACTTGAAATGAAAAGCATCACCAAGCGCTTCGGCACGGTGAAAGCCGTCGACAACGTCAGTCTCCGGCTAAATCCCGGCGAAGTGGTTTCGCTGTGTGGCGAGAACGGTTCAGGCAAGTCAACGCTGATGAAAGTGCTGTGTGGGATCTACCCGCACGGCAGCTACGAAGGCGAAATCGTCTTTGCCGGCGAAGTGATCCAGGCAACTCACATTCGCGATACCGAACGCAAAGGTATCGCCATCATCCACCAGGAACTGGCGCTGGTGAAACATCTCACCGTGCTGGAGAACATTTTCCTCGGAGCCGAAATCTCCCGCCACGGCGTGCTGGATTACGACACCATGACGCTCCGCTGTGAAAAGCTGCTGGCGCAGGTGAGCCTCCACATTTCACCGGATACCCGCGTGGGCGACCTGGGCCTTGGGCAACAGCAGCTGGTTGAAATCGCTAAAGCGCTCAATAAGCAGGTCAGGCTGCTGATCCTCGATGAGCCAACGGCCTCGCTCACCGAACAGGAAACCGCGGTTCTGCTCAATATCATCCGCGATCTGCAAAACCACGGCATCGCCTGTATCTACATTTCGCACAAGCTTAACGAGGTCAAAGCCATTTCGGACACCATCTGCGTGATCCGCGACGGTCAGCACATCGGCACGCGTGAAGCCGCGGGCATGAGCGAAGATGACATCATCACCATGATGGTGGGGCGCGAGCTGACGGCGCTCTACCCGAATGAGCCTCACACCAAAGGTGATGAAGTGCTGCGCGTGGAAAACCTGACCGCGTGGCACCCCGTTAACCGCCACATTAAGCGCGTCAATAACGTCTCGTTTTCTCTGCACAGCGGCGAAATTCTCGGTATTGCCGGGTTAGTCGGCGCCGGGCGCACGGAGGCCGTACAGTGTCTGTTTGGCGTATGGCCGGGGCGCTGGGAGGGCACGATTTATATCGACGGCCAGCCGGTGAAAATCGACAACTGCCAGCAGGCGATTGCCCACGGCATTGCTATGGTGCCGGAAGACCGCAAAAAGGACGGCATCGTGCCGGTCATGGCAGTGGGGAAAAACATTACGCTTGCGGCACTCGATCGCTTCTCCGGCGCGCTGAGCAGCCTGGACGATGCCGCCGAGCAGCAGTGCATCCTCCAGTCGCTTGCCCGTCTGAAGGTCAAAACCTCCTCACCGGAACTGGCCATTGGCCGCCTGAGCGGCGGCAACCAGCAGAAGGCGATTCTGGCGCGCTGCCTGCTGCTCAACCCGCGCATATTAATCCTCGATGAGCCGACGCGCGGGATTGATATCGGCGCCAAATATGAAATCTACAAACTGATTAATCAGCTTGTACAGCAAGGGATTGCCGTCATTGTTATTTCGTCTGAGTTACCCGAAGTGCTCGGCCTGAGCGACCGTGTGCTGGTTATGCACGAGGGAAAACTGAAAGCCAACCTGATTAACCAGAACCTGACGCAGGAGCAGGTGATGGAAGCCGCTTTAAGGAGCGAACGTCATGTCGAAAAGCAATCCGTCTGATATCAAAGTCGCCGTTCCGACGCCCGGTGCGTTCGCAGGGCTAAAAGCGCTGAACCTGCAGGTGTTCGTGATGATCGCGGCCATTATCGTCATCATGCTCTTCTTTACCTGGATGACGGATGGCTCGTACCTGAGCGCGCGTAACGTCTCCAACCTGCTCCGCCAGACCGCTATCACCGGCATTCTGGCCGTGGGCATGGTGTTCGTGATTATCTCCGCGGAAATCGATCTGTCGGTCGGCTCGATGATGGGGCTCCTCGGCGGCGTGGCGGCCATTTTTGACGTCTGGCTCGGCTGGCCGCTGCCGCTGACCGTGGCGGTCACGCTGGTGCTGGGTCTGGTTCTGGGGGCCTGGAACGGCTGGTGGGTAGCCTACCGTAAAGTGCCGTCGTTCATTGTCACCCTGGCGGGGATGCTGGCCTTCCGCGGGATCTTAATCGGCATCACCAACGGTACCACCGTCTCCCCGACCAGCGCGGCCATGTCGCAGATTGGTCAAAGCTATCTCCCGGATGGTGTGGGCTTTACCATCGGCGTGGCGGGGTTGCTGGCGTTTGTCGCGTGGCAGTGGCGTGGACGCATGCGCCGTCAGGCGCTGGGGCTGGCGTCGCCAGCATCAACCTCGGTGGTGGGACGTCAGGCGCTGACGGCGGTCATTGTGCTGGGCGCCATCTGGCTTCTAAATGACTATCGCGGTGTCCCGACCCCCGTCCTGCTGCTGGCGCTTTTGCTGCTGGGCGGCATGTTTATGGCGACGCGCACCGCGTTTGGCCGCCGTATTTATGCCATCGGCGGCAACCTTGAGGCTGCCCGTTTGTCGGGGATTAACGTCGAACGCACCAAACTCGCGGTCTTCGCCATTAACGGCCTGATGGTCGCCATCGCCGGGCTGATCCTCAGCTCGCGCCTGGGGGCCGGTTCTCCCTCCGCGGGCAACATCGCCGAGCTGGATGCTATCGCCGCCTGCGTCATCGGTGGCACCAGCCTCGCAGGGGGTATCGGTAGCGTCGCGGGCGCGGTGATGGGGGCATTTATCATGGCGTCGTTGGATAACGGGATGAGTATGATGGACGTCCCGACGTTTTGGCAGTATATCGTCAAGGGGGCCATTCTTTTACTGGCAGTCTGGATGGACTCGGCCACCAAGCGACGGGCCTGATAACCGTATTGTGACTTAATTGGGAAGTGAGCCATGTTTGAAAAGCGTCACCGCATTACGTTGTTATTCAATGCCAACAAAGCCTATGACCGTCAGGTGGTAGAAGGCGTGGGTGAATATTTGCAGGCGTCGCAATCCGAATGGGATATTTTTATTGAAGAAGATTTCCGCACCCGTCTGGAGAACATTAAAGACTGGCTGGGCGATGGCGTCATCGCCGACTATGACGACCCCGTCATTGAACAGCTGCTGACCGACGTCGACGTGCCGATCGTGGGCGTCGGCGGCTCTTACCACTCGCCCGAACACTATCCGCCGGTTCACTATATTGCCACCGATAACCATGCCCTGGTCGAAGCCGCGTTTCTCCATTTAAAAGAGAAAGGCGTCCACCGCTTCGCGTTTTATGGTTTACCCGCCACCAGCGGCAAGCGCTGGGCCGTTGAGCGTGAACACGCATTTTGCCAGCTGGTCGCGCAGGAGAAGTATCGCGGCGTGGTCTATCAGGGGCTGGAAACTGCCCCGGAAAACTGGCAGCACGCGCAGAACCGTCTCGCTGACTGGCTGCAAACGCTGCCGCCGCAAACCGGGATTATTGCCGTAACGGACGCCCGCGCCCGCCACGTGCTGCAGGTCTGCGAACACTTACACATCCCGGTGCCCGAAAAGCTGTGCGTGATTGGCATTGATAATGAAGAACTGACCCGCTATCTGTCTCGCGTGGCACTCTCCTCAGTTGCACAGGGCACGCGTCAGATGGGCTATCAGGCGGCGAAGCTGCTGCACCGCCTGCTGGATAAAGAATCTCTGCCGCTTCAGCGCCTGCTGGTGCCTCCTGTTCGCGTCGTGGAACGTCGCTCAACCGATTATCGCTCCTTAAGCGACCCGGCCGTCATTCAGGCCATGCACTATATTCGCAACCACGCCTGCAAAGGGATTAAGGTCGATCAGGTGCTGGATTCGGTGGGCATTTCGCGTTCGAATCTGGAGAAGCGTTTTAAAGAAGAGGTGGGCGAAACCATTCATGCCGTCATCCATGCTGAAAAGCTGGAGAAAGCACGCAGCCTGCTCGTTTCCACGTCGCTGTCGATCAACGAAATCTCGCAGATGTGCGGTTACCCGTCTCTGCAATATTTTTATTCGGTGTTTCGCAAAGAGTATGACACCACGCCGAAGGAGTATCGGGATCGCCACAGCGAGGTGCTGATCTAGAAAAGAAAACGCCTTCCAGTGGAAGGCGTTTTTTTGAGATTACATATGAGCGGCGATTAAGCGCTGGTTATCCTGGTACATGGCGAACAGATAGTTGTTATAGCTCTGTCCCTTCGTCGAATACCCTTTCAGCTTGTGGATCATCGTACTGGCCGTCACTTCCTGGTCCGCTTTACGCAGCTGAGCGCGTGATTTACGGAACGATGAGTAGGCCGGGTGCGTGTTCAGATTCACCACATAGGCGTTCACGGAATCCTTCACGGATTCAAACTGCGAATAGCCTTTCACCTTGCCAGGCGCATTCGTACAACGACCTTTCACGCATTTCATGCCGAAAAGGTTGTTGTTGTTACGCGCAAGCTTAGACGTTCCCCAGCCGCTTTCGGCTGCAGCCATGGTCGCAACCATGCTGCCCGGGATGATATCCACACGCTCAAGGAGAGCATTCCACGGCACACGACGCGTGTTCCCGTTCCAGCTCAGCTTGTAGCGCTTCGTGATATCTTTCAGACGCGCGCGCTCAGATGGCGACCAGCGGCTATCGTACTGTTTGGAAATCAGCCAGTTACGATCCGCAGTAATCGTGGCATTTTGACTCGTGATGTAAGGCATTACCGTCCGGAGAAACGCTTTTTTCCTTGGTGTTCCGGAAGGGTATTTTCGCAAATCAGGAAGTGAACTACTCTTTGCACTATTGCGAGAATACTCTTGTTTACTGCTTACCTTACTACTTGTCGTCTTTATTACGTGGGCTTTCTTACTCGTTGTATCCGTGTGCGTCTTCGCAAGCACCCCACCCGAAAATGCCGTGGTGAGTAACATGAGTATCGCAGCCCCATATCGTCGAATGGGAGTCGATATCATTAGGTCTCCTGGTCGGATGTAATCATCCCAACACCTTATTTTTTTCACAAATTTGAGAGCGGAATCTCAAATCATATCAAAAATAGACTTCAAGAGCACGTATAGAAATAGTCCAATTCCGAAACTATGTCACCTGAAACTTGCTCATAAAAACATCATTTCCGGAAAAATGTGTGCGTTATCGCAGATAACTGCCTAATTTTGCGCAAGATCACTCATCCTCACGCATCCTCCTGGCAGAAAGCGACAGGGGATGAGTTTTTCCCGCCCGCCTGCTGGCACACTGGTCAAAAAATCCGCGACAGGAACCAGGAATGAAACGCACCGCAATAGCCTTTCTGATGTTACCCGCACTGGCGCATGCCGACTGGTCATCGCCGGGGTTTGGCGCATTTCGCGCCGAGGGCACCGGGATTTTCACCAGCCAGGCAAAGCTTGCGAAGGGTACGCGTCCTCTTACGCTCAGTTTTGACAAGACGTGCTGGCAGCCCACAGGCGCGATAAAACTCAATGAGATGCTGTCGCTCAAGCCCTGTGACGGTACACCGCCGCAGTGGCGCCTTTTCCGCGACGGTGAATACCAGATGCGGATTGATACCCGCTCCGGCACGCCCACGCTGCTGCTGGCGGTTCAGAGCGCGACAGAACAGCCGGTGGCCAACGTTATCCGCCAGTGTCCGAAGTGGGACGGTAAGCCGCTGACGCTGGACGTCAGCCATACCTTCCCGGAAGGCTCCGTCGTGCGCGATTTCTACAGTAAACAGACGGTGACCGTACAAGGTGGAAAAATCACCCTGCAGCCAGCCGCCAACAGTAACGGCCTGCTGCTGCTTGAGCGCGCCGAAACCGACAAGCCTGCGCCGTTTAGCTGGCAAAACGCCACCGTCTATTTTGTACTGACTGACCGCTATGTGAATGGTGACCCGAGCAACGACAACAGCTACGGCCGCCACAAAGACGGCATGCAGGAGATTGGTACGTTCCACGGCGGGGATCTCAAGGGACTGACCAGCAAGCTCGATTACCTGCAGCAGCTGGGGGTGAATGCGCTCTGGATAAGCTCCCCGCTTGAGCAGATCCACGGCTGGGTAGGCGGCGGCACCAAAGGTGATTTTCCGCATTATGCCTACCACGGCTACTACACCCAGGACTGGACAACGCTCGACGCCAACATGGGCACCGGGGATGACCTGCGTCAGCTTGTTGATGAAGCGCATAAGCGCGGCATTCGCATCCTGTTTGATATCGTCATGAACCACACGGGCTACGCGACGCTTGCGGACATGCAGGCGTATCAGTTCGGCGCCCTGTACCTTCAGGGTGATGAGCTGAAAAAGACGCTGGGAGACCACTGGACGGACTGGAAGCCTGGCGCAGGCCAGACCTGGCATAGCTTCAACGACTACATCAACTTCAGCGACAAAGCCGCATGGGAAAAATGGTGGGGTAAAAAGTGGATCCGCACCGACATCGGTGATTACGACAACCCCGGCTTCGATGATTTAACGATGTCGCTGGCGTTTCTGCCCGACCTGAAAACGGAATCCACCGCCCCTTCCGGGCTACCCAATTTCTACCAACACAAACCCGATACCCACGCGAAAGCTATTCCGGGCTATACCCCGCGCGATTACCTGACCCACTGGCTCAGCCAGTGGGTACGTGACTACGGCATCGACGGTTTCCGCGTGGATACCGCGAAGCACGTTGAGCTTGCGGCCTGGCAGCAGCTGAAAGACCAGGCAAGCCAGGCGCTGGCCGCCTGGAAAGGCGCTCACCCGGACAAAAAGCTCGACAACGCACCGTTCTGGATGACCGGCGAATCCTGGGGTCACGGAGTGATGCAGAGCGATTATTACCGCCACGGCTTCGACGCGATGATCAACTTTGATTATCAGGAGCAGGCGGCGAAAGCGGTAAATTGCCTGGCCGATATGGATCTCACCTGGCAGCAGATGGCGGAGAAGCTGCAAAGCTTCAATGTGCTGAGCTACCTCTCATCACACGATACGCGTCTGTTCCGCGAAGGGGGCCAGCGCGCGGCGGAGCTGCTCCTGCTGGCACCGGGCAGCGTGCAAATCTATTACGGGGATGAGTCCGAGCGTCCGTTCGGGCCGACAGGCTCCGACCCGCTGCAGGGCACCCGCTCGGATATGAACTGGCAGGACGTCACGGGCAAGCAGGCCTTAACCGTCGCCCACTGGCAAACGCTGGGTCAGTTCCGCGCCCGCCACCCGGCGATTGGTGAAGGCAAGCAAACCACGCTGTCGCTGAAAGAGGGGTATGGATTCGTGCGTGAACATGATGGCGATAAGGTGATGGTCGTCTGGGCGGGGAATCAGTAGATCATACCCCTCACCCTAACCCTCTCCCCATGGGGAGAGGGGAGAAGCTCCAGAACTATTCACTACACAAATCCACTCCCGCCCTATAAAACCACAAATCCGACCACACCACCCGATTTGCACCAACACGGTGCTAGCGTTATGGTTACCCACTTTCAAAATAAGCTCGACAGATCACCTGCTATGACGTTTTCACTTTTCGGCGACAAATTTACCCGCCATTCAGGCATTACTCGCCTGATGGAGGACCTCAACGACGGGCTGCGCACACCGGGCGCAATCATGCTCGGCGGCGGAAATCCGGCTCAAATCCCGGAGATGAATACCTATTTCCAGACCCTGCTCGCTCAGATGCTGGAAAGCGGCAAAGCAACCGATGCGCTTTGCAATTACGACGGCCCGCAGGGGAAAACCGAGCTGCTGGCACTCCTCGCCGAAATGCTGCGTGACGAGCTGGGCTGGGATATCGAACCACAGAATATTGCACTGACAAACGGCAGCCAGAGCGCGTTTTTCTACTTGTTTAACCTGTTCGCAGGACGTCGCGCGGACGGCACCACCAAAAAAGTGCTGTTCCCGCTGGCGCCGGAGTATATCGGCTATGCCGATTCCGGCCTGGAAGAGGATCTGTTCGTCTCTGCGCGCCCGAACATCGAGCTGCTGCCGGAAGGCCAGTTCAAATATCACGTCGATTTTGAACACCTGCATATTGGCGAAGAGACGGGCATGATCTGCGTATCGCGCCCGACTAACCCAACGGGCAACGTGATCACCGATGACGAACTGATGAAGCTGGATGCGCTGGCCAATCAGCACGGTATTCCGCTGGTGATCGATAACGCCTACGGCGTGCCGTTCCCGGGCATCATCTTCAGCGAAGCACGTCCGCTGTGGAACCCGAACATTGTCCTGTGCATGAGCCTCTCTAAGCTGGGTCTGCCGGGCAGCCGCTGCGGCATCATCATCGCCAATGAGAAAATCATCACCGCCATCACCAATATGAACGGCATTATCAGCCTTTCTCCGGGCGGCATTGGCCCGGCGATGATGTGCGAGATGATCAAACGCAAGGACCTGCTGCGTCTGTCGAATGACGTGATCAAGCCTTTCTACTACCAGCGCGTTCAGGAGACGATCGCGACACTTCGTCGCTATTTGCCGGAAGAACGCTGCCTTATCCACAAACCGGAAGGGGCGATTTTCCTGTGGCTGTGGTTTAAGGATTTACCTATCTCCACCGAACTGCTTTACCAGCGACTGAAAAAGCGCGGCGTACTGATGGTGCCGGGCGATTATTTCTTCCCGGGTCTGGATAAGCCATGGCCGCATACCCATCAGTGCATGCGCATGAACTACGTCCCCGCCCCGGAAAAAATCGAAGCGGGTGTTAAAATTCTCGCCGAAGAGATCGAAAAAGCCTGGCAAGAAGGCAATTGTTAAAAAATAAGGCTCTTCAAATGAAGAGCCTTATTTTTCCGTGATCTGAATCTTATATTAAGGATATATCCTGTAGCGCTTCATTTATCATTCCCATTGAGTTTTCTTAGGAATATTCCTTTAATTTAGGCTCGCTAACCACCCTCTCAATAATTAAGCAAAAATTAAATATGCTAACTTATTGTTATTTTAAATAACCCTCTTCAACGCAGCAAAATACCTTCCTGAGTCGCTTTCATGCATATTTAAAAATACTGCATATACTCACTAATACGCCGCTCGGCGTTCTTTTGCGTGGAGTATTCATATGCTACCTAATAATGTTAGTCGCATCAGCGCTATTGCTGTTGCGGTACTGCTCGCGTTCTCTCTTTCTGCCTGTAGTGGAAGCGGTGGCGGATCTCACTCAACGGCCAAAAATAACCCTGCGACGGGAAGCAGCAGCGGCTCAGATGATGGAAGTGGCACAACCGCGAGCAATGGCGGTTCGGGCAGCAACGGATCGGGCACCGGAACGGGTTCAGGTACCGGGACAGGCGCTGGCGGCGGAACGGGTTCTGGTTCAGGGTCGGGATCAGGTTCAGGCTCAGGCTCAGGCTCAGGAGGCAGTGGAGGAACCACTACCGCAGGCGTAAATACGATACTGGGTGATGCCGGTAAAACCGTGACCAGCGTCGGATCCACTGTGGATAGCCTCGGAAGCCAGCTTCCGACAAATAATCCCGTCACGTCAACCGTCTCAACCACCGTCAGCGGTGTTGGCAGTGCCGTGTCCACCGTGGGGACAGGCGTCACGACTGGCGTTGGCGATCCAAACAACCCGAACGGTGTGGGTGCCACGGTTAAAGGCGTGACCACGTCGGTCACCTCCCTCGGCAATACCGTTTCAACAGTAGGCACGGGCCTGGCGAGTTCCACTTCCGGAACCCCGGTCAGCGGCGTAACCGGCCTGACGGGCAGCGTGGTCAACAGCACCGGGCAACTGGTCAGTAACACCGGCACGGGTCTCACCAACACGGTAAGCAGCCCTGCTGTCACTCAGGTAACAACCGATACCACGACCCTGGCTAACAAGACGCTGGGCGGAGTACAAGGCGTGACGCAAACCGTAGGCACCACAACGGGTCTCGGCACACCGGTCAACGGTCTGCTGACTCAGGTGGGTGGCACCGTCAGCGGCGTGGGGACCAACATTAGCAGCAGCAATAGCGGGCTTAGCGGTGTCGGTCAGGTCGTTCAAAATGTCGGCCAGACGGTCACGGATAGCGGTACGCTAGTGAAACCCACATCAACCACCGGAGGCAGCGGCACAGGATCTCTGACGGCCGATGCCAATGTGACAGCCACAAACAATAGCCTGAGCACAACGGTCAATACCACCCTCAATACGCTGACTGCGGGTGTAACGGCCAATGCAGGCACAACCCAAAACACATCTACGACAAACCCGATTAACGGGCTCAACACGTTAACCTCGAGCCTACTGACGCCAAAACAGTAATCCTTTTACTGCCTGTCTGCGCCCCTGGTTCAGGGGCGCTTTATTCAGCGACATTTACCCCAACCGGGGATGACGAACAGGGATAGCGCGATGAAACACCACTTCCTTTTTTCGCTGACGGGGCTGGTTGTGCTGAGCATGGCCCGCGCCGATACTCTGCCCTCTATTATTAACCCCGATAACCCGGCGCAAGTTTCTCGTAACGTTGCCCCCGAACAGACTGAGGCCGCGCCACAGCCGAACGTCAAAATAGAAAAACCGAAGTCAACGCTGACGCCTGAAACGCCCATTACCATTCATCACATTCAGTTTATTGGCGGCACGCGTTATCCCTTGAAGGAATTACTTCAGCCCTTCAGGCCTTACGCTGGAAAAACCGTGCCGCTAAAAACGCTTACGGGGCTGGTAAACGATATTACGGAACGCTATAAGGCCGACGGTTTTCCACTCTCTTATGCCTGGCTGCCCGATAATAATTTCCAGCAGGGCAATATTAAAATTGTTCTGGTTGAAGGCTATGTCGCTCATAGCGACATCACCAGTAATAACCCGCACATCGCCGAACGTCTTAAACGTTTGTCCGAAAAAATCATGGCGGAAAAACCGCTGTCTCAGGATACGTTCGATCGCTACAGCCAGCTGATGACGCGCACCCCGAACGTTCCGGTTACGGCTAACGCGCAGCTGCCAACCAATATCTATGGCGCGGCGGCGATGCAAATCACCGGCAACCAGGAGCGGAGCTGGAATATCGCGTCGACGATTGATACCCGTAAAGGGCAAGATTTAATGATGCTGAACGGCACGCTCAGCAACATGACAAGCTATGGCGATCAGCTTGGCGTAGCCACGCTTGTGCCGTTAGATAGCAACACGCGAAAAAACTATGTCGGGCTCAACTGGCAGCAGTTTTTAAACGATGAAGGGCTGACGATGCAGCTCAAAGGCAGCTATTACCGTGAAGATCCGCGAGATTTTTCGCCCCTGCTCTCTTTGCCGAATAATATCAGCGTCGATTCGAAGCAAAAAACAACGCAATACAACGGCGGCGTGACGTTTGGCTATCCCCTGCTGCTGACGCAAAAATCACAAATTAATCTGACCAGCGGTTTTGATTACACCGACCGCCAGGATGATTATGCCCTGCAGGCCAGACTGCTGGGCAAAACCTATCGTCTGGACTCCGTCAACCAGCACGCGCGTTATCCCGCGCTGGAAGTGGGCATCAACGGTGCACATCAGTTCACAACCGCCAGCATCAGCGGCCGACTCAACGTGCGTCAGGGTATGGATGCGATGGGAGCCGATATCGTCTCGGCCCCCAGGCCCGATATTAATTTTACGCTCACGAAAAGCTATCTGGACGCAGCCTGGCTGTTTGCCGATAAGTGGCGGCTATCAACGTCCTGGGAGGGGGACTGGTCAAACAACACGTTGCCAGAACCCGAACGCGTTAGCTTCGGTGCCCAGCGGTTTGGCCGTGGATACCAGGACAGCGAAGCAAGCGGTGATTACGGCTATGGCGGGCAGGTAGAACTGCGCTATATCCAGATGCGAAAAGAGAGCACATGGCTTGCCACAATCCAGCCCTACATCCTGGCCGATACCGCGCAAACCTGGTTTAACACCTCCGGCTTGCCTCATCAGCGGCTCGGGTCAGTGGCGGCTGGCGTGATGGTAGGCGATACCCGCCACTATAGCATCACGGTTGAGGCGGCAAGACCCGTCGGGGATGTTCCGACAGACAGTCGCAACAGAGACTGGCGCTACAGTCTGACGTTTACGTGGAATTTCAATAAAATGCAGTAAGCCTTTCAGCCCGAATACTGGCAGGATCAACGCAGCGCAGCGCGTGGGTTGGACAGGCCTCCACGCAGGCCGGTCCGCCTTCGCGCTGCACACATAAATCACATTTCAGCGCTTGTGCCCTGCTTCCCACCAGCCGTACCTGCATCGCCCCAAACGGACAGGCGACCATGCAGCTTTTACAGCCAATACAGCGCGTCTGCTCAACAAGCCAGGCGCCTGCCGTAAGGCTGATGGCATGGGTTGGGCAGACATTGGCACAGGGGGCTTCCTCGCACTGATGGCAACCCACCGCCGTAGTGTAGGCGTCCCCCTTCACCACCCGCAGGCGAGAGGTAAAAGCCTCTGCGGTGAAGTCATCCTGATGCGCGACCGCACAGGCCACTTCACAGGTGCGGCACCCGATGCATTTTTCCGCATCCGCCATGATAAATCGGTTCATCTGTTACGCCTCGCGTACGTTAAAACCCAGCTCTTTTGAGATAGCCTCTGCCGTTTCGCGCAGCGGCTTGAGCAGGTTCTTCTCGCCCACCTGCTTCATGCGCGACGTCGATAGCGAGATAGAGATCGCATACGGAACGCGGCCGTGAATATCAAACACCGGCACGGCAATACAGGAGACGCCCAGCTCGTTCTCTTCTTTGTCCATCGCCTGCTGCGGTCGCGAATTTCCGCCAGTTCATCATACATGGCGCTCAGTTCAGTGATGGTGTTGCGCGTCAAAGGTTGGATCTGTTCCTGATGGCTTTCCCAGTAGCTTGCCACGTAATCCTGATGGCCAAACGCCATGTAAATCTTGCCCATCGCAGAGCAGTAGAGCGGCATATGCTGGCCAATATAGGCGCGCGTGCGCAGCATACCGGTTGTCGGTTCGAGCTTATAAATCAGGATGGCGTGGTCATCTTCCCGGCTGGAGAAGTTCACCGTCTCGCCGGTCGCAATGTTCAGCGCTTCGAGGTGCGGAGCGGCCACATGAATGATATTCAGCGACGACAGCGCCTTTTGCCCGACGGCGATAAATTTGGTGGTCAGGCGATAGCTGCCCGCGGCGGGTGCCGGGGTCACGTACCCGCACGACTGTAGCCCCTGCAGCAAGCGGTGCACGGTGCTCTTATTCAGCCCCGCCAGTTCCGATAAATGTGCAAGCGGACACCCGTTCGGATAGTTGCTGAGGATCTCAATCAGCATCAGGCCGCGAAACAAGCTCTGGCTGCCTGCTGGCCTCTCTTTTTCTTGCGTCATTTCGCTCTCTTTCATGCTCATTACATGGCTCCTGTTTAGCGCGCCCTGATGGTAGCGCAAAGTGTGGGTCAGTTCACGATCTCAACAGAAAAAACACAACCAGTTGATTTTAATCGATTTTGAAAAACATGAATGTCGTTGATCTGACAAAATTTGATCGCTATATTTGAAATCAGATTTCGCATAGTGGAATTTAGCGATAAAAAAGCACTCACACTTGCCCTTAAAAGAACAGGAGAACAGGGATGAAAGTGACCTTCGAAGAGTTGAAAGCGGCGTTCAATCGGGTTCTGCTCGACCGCGGCGTGAAAGCGGAAACCGCAGACGCCTGCGCCGAGATGTTTGCCCGCACCACGGAATCCGGCGTCTATTCGCATGGTGTAAACCGTTTCCCGCGTTTTATTCAGCAGCTTGATGCAGGGGATATCATTCCTGACGCCCAGCCCAAACGGGTGATGACATTAGGCGCCATCGAACAGTGGGATGCGCAGCGCTCCATTGGCAACCTGACGGCGAAGAAGATGATGGATCGCGCCACCGAGCTGGCGTCCGATCACGGCATTGGTCTGGTGGCACTGCGTAACGCGAACCACTGGATGCGCGGCGGCAGCTACGGCTGGCAGGCGGCGGAGAAGGGCTATATCGGCATTTGCTGGACCAACTCGATTGCCGTGATGCCCGCGTGGGGATCAAAAGAGTGCTGCATCGGCACAAACCCGCTGATCGTTGCCATTCCGTCGAACCCGATCACCATGGTCGACATGTCGATGTCGATGTTCTCCTACGGCATGCTGGAGGTGAACCGCCTGGCCGGGCGCGCGTTGCCGGTAGATGGCGGCTTTGACGACGAAGGTCACCTCACCAGAGAGCCGGGCGTGATCGAGAAAAACCGCCGTATTCTGCCCATGGGCTACTGGAAAGGGTCCGGCTTATCCATCGTGCTCGATATGATCGCCACCCTGCTCTCAAACGGATCTTCCGTCGCGGAAGTGACCCAGGACAACAGCGACGAGTACGGCGTATCGCAGATCTTCATCGCCATTGAGGTGGATCGCCTGATCGATGGCCCAACCCGCGATGCCAAACTGCAGCGCATTATGGACTTCATCACCACCGCCGAACGCGCGGATGAGAATGTCGCCATCCGCCTGCCGGGGCATGAATTTACCCGTTTGCTTGAAGAGAACCGCCGCAACGGCATCACGGTTGACGACAGCGTGTGGGCGAAAATCCAGTCTCTGTAAGGAGTGGGCCATGATATTCGGACATATTTCCCAGCCAAATCCGTGTCGCCTGCCGCGGGCGATTGAAAAAGCCCTTCATTTTCTGCGCACGACGGATTTCACCACCCTGGAGCCAGGCGTAGTAGAAATTGAAGGTCGCAACATTTTTGCCCAGGTTCTCGACCTGACAACAAAGGATCTGCACGAGAATCGCCCGGAAGTGCATCGCCGCTATCTGGATATCCAATTCCTGGCCTGGGGTGAAGAGAAAATCGGTATCGCGATTGATACCGGTAATAACGAAATAAGCGAATCATTGCTGGAACAACGCGATATTATTTTTTATCACAACAGTGAAAATGAGTCGTTTATCGAAATGATACCCGGCAGCTATGCCATATTTTTTCCGCAGGATGTGCACCGTCCTGCCTGTATTAAAAACAAGGAAACCACAATTCGTAAGATTGTGGTGAAAGTGGCAATCAGCGAATTAGATTAATTTTCTGATATACCCTAAATAATTCGAGTTGCAGGAAGGCGGCAAGAGAGTGAATTCCCAGGAGCTTACATAAGTAAGTGACTGGGGTGAACGAGCGCAGCCAACGCACATGCAACTTGAAGTATGACGGGTATAAATACAGGAACGCGAAATGACTAATACCGGTTTTATTATTGGTGCGTACCCCTGCGCACCCTCGTTTCACCAGAAAGGGGAACAAGAAGAACAAACCTTCTGGCGGGAACTTTCCGACACGCCGAATATTCGCGGGCTGGAACAGCCTTGCCTTGAAAATCTTCACCCCCTTGGTGACGAATGGCTGTTCCGCCATACCCCGGGGGACTGGCAAATCGTGGTCACGGCAGTTATGGAAACCATGCGGCGCCGCGGCATCAACGGCGCGTTTGGCCTGGCCTCGGCTGACGACGCGCAGCGTAAAGCGTGCGTGGACTTTTACCGACATTTGCACAAAAAAATTAACGCCGTGAATACCCGCTTCCCGGGGAAAGTGATTGCTCTTGAGATGCAGGCGGCCCCGCAGGCGGGCAATGCCTCGGTCGAACAAGCCACCGACGCGTTTTCCCGCTCCGTCCGTGAAATAACAAGCTGGGACTGGGGCTGCGACCTGGTGCTGGAACACTGCGATGCCATGACCGGCGTCGCACCCCGTAAAGGCTTCCTGCCCTTAGAGCAGGTGCTGGAGGTGGTGAAAGACACGGATATCAGCGTCTGCATCAACTGGGCGCGGTCGGCCATCGAAGGCCGTAACACCACCCTTCCCCTTGACCACGTTCAGGCCGCGCTTGATGCCGGGAAACTGGGTGCGCTGATGTTTTCAGGCACCACCCCCGGTGGGGAATACGGTGAATGGCAGGATCTGCACGCGCCATTTTCTTCGTTCTGCACTGACAGTTTGATGTCCACTGAACATGCAAAATCACTCTTTACTGCGGCGAGCGCCGCAACGTTGAAATTCTCCGGTATTAAATTACTGGAAATAAATGCTAATGCTGATGTCAGCCATCGCATCGCCATTTTGCGCGACGGTATCAGCGCAATGAATAAAGCAACGCAATAACAATAAGAAAAGTTTATTCCGGTTACCTACTGAGAGATTAACTATGAATATTTCTACTCATGCTCTACATACGGACATTCCGCGCCAGCGCTGGCTAAGAATCATTCCTCCTATTCTTATCGCCTGTATTATTTCATATATGGACCGCGTGAATATCGCGTTTGCAATGCCGGGAGGTATGGACGAAGAATTAGGTATTACCGCCACCATGGCAGGCCTCGCGGGCGGCATATTTTTTATCGGCTATCTGTTCCTGCAGGTACCCGGCGGCAAGATTGCGGTGCACGGTAGCGGCAAGAAATTTATCGGCTGGTCACTGGTCGCCTGGGCGGTGATCTCGGTGCTCACGGGTCTCGTGACGAATCAGTACCAGCTGCTGGTGCTGCGCTTCTTACTCGGCGTGGCGGAAGGCGGGATGCTACCCGTTGTGCTCACCATGATCAGCAACTGGTTCCCGGATGCCGAACGCGGTCGCGCCAACGCAATTGTGATCATGTTCGTACCCATCGCCGGGATAATCACCGCCCCGCTGTCGGGCTGGATTATTACCGCACTTGACTGGCGCTGGCTGTTCATCATTGAAGGTCTGATGTCCGTCGTTGTGCTGGTGCTGTGGGCGTTCACCGTGTACGACCGTCCGCAGGAAGCCCGCTGGATCTCAGCGGCCGAGAAAAACTATCTGGTACAAACGCTGGCGGCTGAACAGCAGGCCATCGCCGGAAAAGAGGTGAAAAATGCCTCGCTCAGCGCGGTGCTGTCTGACAAAACCATGTGGCAGCTGATCGCCCTGAATTTCTTCTATCAAACCGGGATTTACGGTTACACCCTCTGGCTGCCGACCATTCTGAAGGAGCTGACGCACACCAGTATTGGTCAGGTGGGGATGCTCGCCATCCTGCCCTACATCGGCGCCATTGCGGGCATGTTCCTGTTCTCCTCGCTTTCTGACCGCACCGGCAAGCGCAAGCTGTTTGTCTCCCTGCCGTTGATTGGCTTCGCGCTCTGCATGTTCCTCTCCGTTGCCCTGAAAGCAAACATCTGGCTGGCCTATGCCGCACTGGTGGGCTGTGGTTTCTTCCTGCAATCCGCCGCGGGGGTGTTCTGGACGATACCGGCAAGACTGTTTAGCGCCGAAATGGCAGGTGGCGCGCGCGGCGTGATCAACGCCCTGGGTAACCTCGGTGGCTTCTGCGGCCCGTATGCCGTTGGCGTGCTGATCACCCTGTACAGCAAAGATGCAGGCGTCTACTGCCTGGCCGTTTCACTCGCGCTGGCGTCGCTGCTGGCCCTGCTGTTGCCGGCGAAATGCGATGCCGGGGCAGAGCCCAATCCCACGGTAAATCCCCATAAGCGTGCGGCCTGATGCCCTCCACAGCCCTCTCCCACGGGGAGAGGGAGAAAACCGAACAGTAGGCCGGGTAAGCGAAGCGCCACCCGGCAATTAAGCGAGATGAAGATGAGTGAAAAAGAGCCCTTCTGGCTGGGTATCGATTGTGGCGGTACTTATCTAAAAGCCGGTTTATACACCCGCCAGGGCAAAGAAGTTTGTATCGAACGCCGCTCCGTTGCCACGCTCAGCCCGCGAGCGGGCTACGCCGAGCGGGATATGCATCAGCTCTGGCAGCACTGCCACGCCACCATCGCCGCGTTGCTCAAGAATGCAGGCGTAAACGGCAACCAGATCAATGGGGTCGGCATTTCTGCGCAGGGTAAGGGGCTGTTTCTGCTCGATAAACAAGACCAACCGTTGGGCAACGCCATCCTCTCCTCCGATCGCCGGGCACTGGAGATTGTGCAGCGCTGGCAGCAGGACGGCATTCCCGAAAAACTCTACCCGCATACGCGCCAGACGCTGTGGACCGGGCATCCGGCCTCGCTTCTGCGCTGGGTCAAAGAGAACGAGCCGCAGCGGTATCAGCAAATTGGCTGCGTGATGATGGCGCACGACTATCTGCGCTGGTGCCTGACCGGCGTGAAGGGCGGTGAAGAGAGCAACATCTCCGAGTCCAATCTCTACAACATGAATACCGGGCAGTATGACCCGCAGCTTACGCGCTGGCTCGGGATCAGCGAGATTGACGGCGCCCTACCGCCGATTGTCGGTTCAGCAGAAATCTGCGGGGAAATCACCGCTCAGGCAGCCGCCCTGACCGGTCTTGCGGCGGGCACGCCCGTCGTGGGGGGACTGTTTGATGTGGTTTCCACCGCGCTCTGCGCCGGACTGCAGGACGAGCACACGCTTAACGCCGTGATGGGCACCTGGGCCGTCACCAGCGGGATCGCCAGTGCGCTTCGCAGCAACGAACCCTTCCCCTACGTTTATGGCCGCTACGTGCATCCGCAGCAGTACATCGTTCACGAAGCCAGCCCGACCTCGTCCGGCAACCTTGAGTGGCTCACCGCGCAGTGGGGCGACATGTCGTTCAGCGAGATCAACCACGCCGTCGCCAGCCTGCCGAAAGCCGAAAGCGATGTGTATTTCCTGCCGTTCCTCTATGGCAGCAACGCCGGGCTGGAGATGACCAGCGGTTTCTACGGAATGCAGGCGCTACACACACGCGCGCACCTGCTGCAGGCGGTTTATGAGGGCGTGGTGTTCTGCCACATGACCCACCTCAACCGCATGCTCGAACGCTTTACCCACGTTCATGCCCTGCGCGTGACGGGTGGTCCAACCCATTCGGACGTGTGGATGCAAATGCTTGCGGACGTCAGCGGGCTGGCGATTGAACTGCCACAGGTAGAAGAGACCGGCTGTTCTGGCGCGGCGCTGGCCGCCCTGGTCGGCACCGGCGTGTATCCCGACTTCCATGCGGCGCAATGCGCCCTCCGACACGACATTCGTGTCATTGAGCCTGACATGCGCGCCCATGAGGCCTATCAGCGCAAGTATCAGCGCTATCAGCTACTGATTTCAGCACTACAGGGCTATCACGCCCGAGTTAAGGAGAACAACCTATGAGCCGACCATTACTGCAGCTGGCGCTCGACCATACCTCTCTTCAGGCCGCGCAGCGTGATGTCGCGTTGCTTGCCGATCACGTTGATATCGTCGAAGCGGGCACCATTTTGTGCCTGACCGAAGGGCTAAACGCAGTGCGCGCCCTGCGCGAGCAGTGCCCAGATAAAATCATCGTTGCGGACTGGAAAGTGGCCGATGCCGGAGAAACCCTGGCAGAGCAGGCATTTGGCGCGGGTGCAAACTGGATGACCATCATCTGCGCCGCCCCGCTGGCCACCGTTGAACGCGGCCACGAGGAGGCCCTGCGCCGCGGGGGAGAAATCCAGATGGAGCTCTTTGGTCACTGGACGCTGGACGATGCTCGCGCATGGCATCACATCGGCGTGAAGCAGGCCATTTATCACCGCGGACGTGACGCACAGGCGAGCGGCCAGCAGTGGGGTGAGGCGGATCTCGCAAAAATGAAAGCGCTCTCCGATATCGGTTTGCAGCTTTCTATTACCGGCGGCATCACCCCCGCCGACCTGCCGCTGTTTAAGCAAATCAACGTCAAAGCCTTTATTGCCGGACGCGCGCTGGCAGGCGCCGCCAATCCGCCGCAGGTGGCACAGGCATTCCATTCGCACATTCGCGACATCTGGGGAGCGTAACCATGCGTCAGCATCCGTTAGGTATTTACGAAAAAGCGCTGCCAAAAGATCTCTCCTGGCCCGAGCGGCTGGTACTGGCGAAAAGCTGCGGGTTCGATTTTGTCGAGATGTCTGTCGATGAAACCGACGAGCGATTATCACGCCTCGACTGGAGCACCACGCAGCGCGCCTCTCTGGTGGAAGCGATGCTGGAAACCGGCGTGGCGATCCCTTCTATGTGCTTGTCTGCCCACCGTCGTTTCCCGTTTGGCAGCCGCGATGAAACCGTGCGCGAACGCGCCCGTGCGATCATGAGCAAAGCCATCAGGCTGGCGCGTGACTTAGGCATTCGCACCATCCAGCTTGCCGGGTATGACGTCTATTACGAAGCGCATGACGAGGGGACGCAACAGCGCTTTGCCGACGGGCTGGCCTGGGCCGTAGAACAGGCCGCCGCCGCACAGGTGATGCTGGCGGTGGAGATCATGGACACCGCGTTTATGAATTCCATCAGCAAATGGAAAAAGTGGGACGACATGCTCGCCTCACCGTGGTTCAGCGTTTATCCGGACGTCGGCAACCTGAGCGCGTGGGGTAACGACGTCACCGCCGAGCTGACGCTGGGCATTGACCGCATTGCGGCTATTCACCTGAAAGATACTCAACCCGTCACCGCACAAAGCCCAGGACAGTTCCGCGACGTGCCGTTTGGCGAGGGCTGCGTCGATTTCGTTGGCGTGTTTAACACGCTGCATCAACTGAACTATCGCGGCGCATTTCTGATTGAAATGTGGACCGAAAAAGCAAAAGAGCCGGTGCTGGAGATTATCCAGGCGCGCCGCTGGATTGAAGCCCGTATGCAGGAAGGAGGCATGACATGCTAGACGAACTTAAAGCCGAGGTACTGGCAGCAAACCTGGCGTTGCCCGCCCACCAGCTGGTGACCTTTACCTGGGGCAACGTCAGCGCGGTTGACCGCGAAAGCGGCATGATGATCATTAAACCGTCCGGTGTGGAATACGACGTGATGACGGCGGAGGATATGGTGGTGGTGGATATCGCCACGGGTCAGGTCGTCGAGGGTAATAAAAAACCCTCTTCAGACACGCCTACCCATCTTGCGCTGTATCGTCGTTACCCGGAGATTGGCGGCATCGTGCATACCCATTCGCGACACGCCACTATCTGGTCCCAGGCGGGGCTGGATTTACCGGCCTGGGGTACCACGCACGCGGACTATTTCTACGGAACCATCCCCTGCACGCGCCTGATGACCACGGCAGAGATTGCAGGGGAATACGAATACCAGACGGGTGAAGTGATCATCAAAACCTTCGAGGAGCGCGATCTTAGCCCGATGCAGATCCCGGCGGTGCTGGTCCACTCCCACGGCCCGTTCGCCTGGGGTAAAGATGCTGCCGATGCGGTCCACAATGCCGTCGTGCTGGAAGAGTGCGCGTACATGGGCCTGTTCTCACGCCAGCTCGCACCGCAGCTACCGGTTATGCAGCAGGAGCTGCTCGACAAGCATTATCTGCGTAAGCACGGGGCGAATGCCTACTACGGGCAGTGATCGGGCATTGAGATGGGCTTTAAGGAACAGCAGTGCAGGCAAGATCGTAGGCCGGGTAAGGCAACGCCGCCACCCGGCTTTACCGCATCAGAAACGCCAGGTCAGGCCGGTCATCAGCGCGAAGCTGTCGTCGCGGTCGATCATCGGGCTATTCTTCACGTCGTCAGGCAACACGGTGTAGACCGCGCTGGCGTTAAGATACAGCTTCTGGGTTAACTGATATTTAGCCGCCAGGCCAACGTATGGCGTCCAGCTGTCGCCGGCGGTGTATTGATCCAGTCCGGAGCGGCGAGACTCGCTACCGGATACGCCGTAGTAGTAGTCGTTATAGCTTTCGTCGCTGTAGAACACACCTACGGAAGGCGTCAGGGTCAGGCGCTCCATTTTGATCGGACGGAAGTACGATACTTCGCCGATCACGCCGCCGCTTTCATCCGTGGCATCACCAGAGACCGCCACTTTCAGCGAACCCCAGCTTTCGTGGCGGTAGTACGCCCCACCGAGGAAGGCGGATGCTTTACGCTCATCAAGCTGCTTCATCTGATGATCGTCGTTATCGTCAGGGTCGAAATGCAGCGGCATCCACGTTGCGGTCAGGCTCAATTCATTTTTTGCATCTTTCCACAGGATCCATCCGCCCGTGGTCTGGCGAACGTAGAAACGATCGCCTTCGTAGCTAATCAACGGTACTGCGGTCGTATTTTCGTTATAGCCTTTGTAAGGAGACTCATTAAATACAGCCCCCGCACCAAGTGAAAATTCACCGGCCATGGCAGACGTTGATGCAAATAACGTGGCAGCGATCAGTAAATTGTATTTAATAGTCATTCCATGTAATCCATATATATGCCAAACAAGCGAGGCGCATAATAATGGTTACAAAATTGCCAATGCAACGCTGCGGTTTATATAATATTATATATAAAATCATATAGATGGGTGTGCATAATGAGTACATTACAGCTAAAACCACGCGAATTAAAAATTATCTCCGTCATTGCAGCCACCCACAGCATTGGTGATGCCGCCGCCCTGCTGGGTATGGCGCAGGCCAACGTCAGTAAATATCTGTCTGATTTTGAAACGCGGGTTGGGCTCAAGGTTTTTGAGCGCACCACGCGGCAGCTGGCCCTGACCCAGTTTGGTGAAGCGTTACTCCCCTACGTGAATGCCACGCTGGATAAGAACAGCCAGCTTGTTAATTTCATTGCTGATTATAAGCATGAAAAGCGCGGAAAAGTGACGATCTATGCCCCAACAGGTATCGTGACCTACCTCGCGCGACACGTGATCCATCAGATAGAAGACATCGGCGACATCCGCATCTCCCTGAAAACCTACAATCTGGACCGGAATGAATTTTCAGAAGGCGTTACCTTTCCGGATGACTGCGACATTTTAATTACCTATGCTCAGCCGAAAGACGAAAGCCTGGTGGCCAGCGTTTTGACACAATATTCCGTTACGGCCTTCGCAACCGTAGAATATTTAAATAAACATCCCTTAACCGGACCTGAAGATTTAATTAATCACTCCTGTATTCTCATTGACTCCATGCTGGTCGATGAAGCCAACATCTGGCGTTTCCGCGTGCACGGCAGCGATGACGTGCATGACTACCGGGTGACCGGTAATTATATTTGCGACAATACGCAGACGGCCCTGGAGCTGGCAAGAAATAATCTTGGGATTGTTTTTGCGCCAAAAGAGAGCCTGAAAAAAGAATTAACGAAAGGCATGCTCGTCCCCTGCTTCCCGCATCAGGAAGAGTGGTGGCTCGATCTGACCGCCATCTTCCGCAAACGCGAATACCAGCCCTGGCGCGTGCAATACGTTCTGGATGGCGTACTGAACTGCCTGCGCCAGCAAATCGCTCAGGCCGCCCACGGACGGCCTGAGCTGGGCGACTAGAACAGCCCCAGTGGCTTATCGGAATAGCTGACCAGCAGACATTTGGTCTGCTGATAATGCTCCAGCATCATCTTGTGGGTTTCACGCCCGATGCCCGACTGCTTATAACCGCCAAATGCCGCGTGTGCCGGATAGGCGTGATAGCAGTTGGTCCAGACGCGTCCGGCCTGAATGCCGCGGCCCATTTTATAGGCCAGATTACCGTTGCGGCTCCAGACGCCTGCCCCCAGGCCATACGGCGTGTCGTTGGCAATCGCCAGCGCCTCCTCCATCGTTTTAAAGGTGGTCACGGCCAGCACCGGTCCGAAGATTTCCTCCTGGAAAACGCGCATGGTGTTCTGCCCGAACAGGATCGTCGGCTCAAGGTAATACCCGTCCTGCAGATCCCCTCCGAGCACCTTACGGCGTCCGCCGGTGAGAATATCCGCCCCCTCCTTCTTGCCGATGTCGATGTAGTTGAGGATCGTTTCCAGCTGTCCATGCGAGACCTGCGCCCCCATCTGGGTGACATTATCGAGCGGGTTACCGCTGCGGATAGACTCGACGCGGCGAATGGCCCGCTCCATAAAGCGCTCGTAGATGGATTCCTGCACCAGCGCGCGGCTTGGGCAGGTGCAGACTTCGCCCTGGTTAAACGCAAACAGCGCAAACCCTTCCAGGGCTTTATCAAAGAAGGCATCCTCTTCCTCCATCACGTCCTCGAAGAAGATGTTCGGGGATTTCCCGCCCAGCTCGAGGGTCACCGGAATGATGTTTTGCGTGGCGTACTGCATGATCTGCTGGCCCACCTCCGTCGACCCGGTAAATGCCACTTTGGCAATCCGTTTTGAGGTGGCCAGATATTCCCCTATCTCACCGCCCGCACCGTTGACCACGTTAATCACGCCCGGCGGCAGCAGATCGCCAACGATTTCCATCAGCAGCAGGACCGAGAGCGGGGTCAGACGCGCCGGTTTGAGCACAATACAGTTTCCGGCCGCCAGCGCGGGCGCCATTTTCCAGCTCGCCATCAGCAGCGGGAAGTTCCACGGAATAATTTGCCCGACGACGCCCAGCGGTTCGTGGAAGTGATACGCCACGGTATCGTTGTCAACTTCGCTGATCCCGCCCTCCTGCGCGCGAATACAGGAGGCAAAATAGCGGAAGTGGTCGATAGCCAGCGGCACGTCAGCCGCCATCGTTTCCCGGATCGGCTTGCCGTTATCCCAGGTTTCCGCCGTCGCCAGCAGCTCCAGATTTTGCTCCATCCGGTCGGCGATTTTGAACAGGATCGCCGCCCGGTCCTGCACGGAGGTGTGAGCCCATTTCTCTTTCGCTTTGTGCGCCGCATCCAGCGCCAGGTCGATATCACGCTTACCGGAGCTGGCAATCTCGCACAGCGGCTGGCCGGTAACCGGGGTCAGGTTGGAATAGTATTCGCCGTCGACGGGCGCGACCCAGTCGCCGCCAATAAAGTTGTCATAACGGGGCTTCAGCTTGAGGGGAAAACCATACTCGCCGGGCTGGATACGCGATGAGGGAGGATTGTTTGTCATGTCCGTCTCCTTGCTGTTGGTGTACAACAAGGGTAGTTCCGGCTGGCGATTTTCTCGCCAACCGGTAACGGTGTTTACGACGGAGGTCACGGAGTTTCAGGAAATAATAACGAATCGCGCAACAGATGATCGTTACCGCGACGGCGGGTAAAGCCGATGCGGTTGAAATACTCCAGGATCTGAATCGCCAGCTTGCGGCCCACGTTCAGCCGATCGCGGAAATCCGCTGCGCAGGTCGAGCCGCGCGCCTGATCCAGCTCGCGGATCAGGTTGGCAAACGCCACAATGCGATCGTTACGGTAGTAACGATCTTTCACGATCGCGACGATTAGCCCCTGCTGCGCCGCATGGCGCAACACCTGCCGCATCAGCTGCTCTTCGGTATTCGTTTCGCGAGCCAGATCCCGAACCCACCACGGCTCATCGCCAAACAGCGGGGCTACTTTTTGCCATATCGCCTCCTGATCTGCGGTGAACCCGGCCTTGTGATCCGGCAGGTGCAGCCAGCCGTGGTGGCTTTTAATCACCCCGCTTTCGCGCATGTTTTCAATCAGCAGCAGCACCAGCGCATCGTCTTCCATCGGCAGCGCCATGCGTCGCAGACGCTCACGGCCCGGGCCTGGCTCGTCCTGATGCTGTTCGTGGTAAATCGCAAGCGTGTTCAGTATCTTACGCTGCCATTGCGCAGCAACCGGGGCATTGAGCAGGCTGTCTCCGGCCTGTATAAAGCCCGGCTCCTGGGTCAGCTGGCGTAAGCCTTCCCCGCTCAGCTGGCGTGCCCATGCAAAATCACGCAGACTCACCGCCCCGCGATCGAGGTGCACCCGCAGCGCGGCGTTATCCTCTTTGGCCTGCGCCAGCGCGGCCAGCCACTGAAGATATTCCGGCTTACGCTTGCCGCGTCGAGGTGGGTTAAGCGCCACCACGCGCGCCCCCGCCAGCGTTTCCCTTGCAGAAATGTCACGCAGTACCAGACGATCGTTGTCTGCCAGCCAGAGCGGCGAATCGAATACCAGCTCGGCAAGGTCGTTTTCCAGCAGCGACACGCGCCCGGTGATATGGCTGGCCGCGTGGTGAATATGCAGCGGCTGCCATTGGGTCAACGGTATGTGTGTCTGCAGGGAGACAATCACGCGTTCAGACGGTTCCGGTGGAGCATCGGCCAGCAGCCAGTCTCCGCGGTTCAGCTGCTCTTTTTCCGCATCCCCGGCAATGTTCAGCGCGATACGTTGTCCGGCGTGGGCACGGTCTGCGGGCTGGTTTTGTGCGTGCAGTCCGCGCACGCGCATCGGTTTATTCACGCCCGTCAGCCAGAGGGTATCTCCCACGCTGACTTCACCGCTCAGCGCGGTGCCGGTTACGACCAGCCCTGCACCTTTTACCGTAAAGGCCCGGTCGATCGCCAGACGAAAGCGGTGATGGCTGGCGTGAGCGCGTGATGAAAGGTGCTGCAAATGGTGGCGAAGTTCGTCGATACCACGCCCTTCTGTCGTCACGGTGACAAAAAGCGATGCGTCGGCAAAGCCATACTCCCGCAGTGTCGCCTGGACCGTTTCGCGCACCTCGCTGACGCGCGCGTCATCCACGCGATCGGCTTTGGTCAGCGCCACGGTCAGCTGCGGGTTGCCGGTTAGCTGCAGGATCGCCAGGTGCTCGCGGGTTTGCGCCATCACGCCGTCATCGCAGGCCACCACCAGAAGGGCATGATCGATGCCGCCCACGCCCGCCAGCATGTTAGACAGAAACTTTTCATGCCCCGGCACATCAATAAAGCCCAGCACGCGGCCATCAGGCTGGGGCCAGTAGGCATAGCCCAGATCGATGGTCATACCGCGCTTTTTCTCTTCCGGCAGGCGGTCGGCGTTTACGCCGGTAATCGCCTGCAGTAACGTGGTTTTTCCGTGGTCAACGTGACCGGCGGTGGCAATAATCATTTCAACAACATCTCCAGAAATCGCTCTTCATCTTCAAGGCAGCGCAGATCCAGCCACATTCGGCCGTCGTAAACCCGCCCGATAACCGGCGTCGGCAGGCCACGCCAGCGTGACGACAGGGCTTCAAGATGGCTACCGCGCCCGTCACGCGGCGTGAACGTCAGCGCCTCACTCGGCAGCCTGTCTACCGGCAGCGAACCGCTGCCAATCTGCGACTGGCAGGGCTCAATGCGAACGTCATAATCGGGGTAGTGCGGGGCGACGCGCGGCAGCAGTAACTCGGCCTGGGCGCGAATCGAGGCGGCATCCCGGCTTAACAGGCGCAGCGTGGGCAGGCGCTCAGCCAGTTTTTCCGGATGGAGATAGAGCCGCAGCGTCGCCTCCAGCGCGGCAAGCGTCATTTTATCGGCGCGCAGGGCGCGCTTGAGCGGATGCTGCTGCAGCTGCGCAATCAGCTCGCGCTTGCCGACGATAATCCCGGCCTGCGGCCCGCCCAGCAGTTTGTCGCCGGAAAAGCTGACCAGGCTAACGCCCGCCGCAATCATCTCTTGCGGCATCGGCTCTTTTGGCAGCCCGTACAGGCTCAGATCCACCAGCGAGCCGCTGCCGAGATCGGCAATCACCGGTATATTCAGTTCGCGCCCAATCGCCGCCAGCTCCGCCTCTTCAACCGTTTTGGTGAAGCCTTCAATATGGTAATTGCTAGTGTGAACCTTCATCAGCAGGGCGGTATTTTCATTCACCGCCGCGCGATAGTCTTTCGCATGGGTACGGTTAGTGGTACCCACCTCATGCAGCGTACAGCCCGCCTGGCGCATCACGTCAGGAATACGAAACGCTCCGCCAATCTCCACCAGCTCGCCGCGGGACACCACCACCTCTCTGCCGCTGGCGGTCGCCGCCAGCATCAGCAGCACCGCCGCCGCGTTATTATTCACAATGCAGGCATCTTCCGCGCCGGTCAGCTGGCACAGCAGCTCCGCCAGCGCGCGGTCGCGGTGCCCGCGTCCGGCGCCGTCCAGATCGTACTCCAGCGTTACGGGCGCTTGCATGGCCTGCACGACCGCGGCAACGGCCTCTTCCGCCTGCTGCGCGCGCCCCAGGTTGGTATGCAGCACGGTTCCGGTCAGGTTTATCACCGGGCGTAATGCGCTTTGCGCCTTCTCATCCAACCGCTGTTCAACTTCCTGCTCCCACGCGCTACACCAGGCGGGCAAGGCGTTTTCTGCCTGAATCGCGCATCGGGCTTCGTCCTGAAGCAGGCGTAACATTTCCACCGTCGCGGTATGGCCGAAACGCTCAGCAACGGCATGAATGCGGGGTTCGCGAAGAAGACGGTCGGTAGCGGGGATCTGGCTGTACAGCGAATGATGAGTAGTCATGAAGGCGCCTGGCGAGTAAATATCTTCCCCCCTCCCGACGGGAGAGGGAGTTAACATGTGGGGGGATTGTACCGCCTCCGACGGCGAAGTGTTATAACCCGCGTCAAGCCTTTGGTGGTTCGGTACGGGCAAAGCTCTCGCGGCTAAACAGCGTGTCTGCAAGCTTCACCAGCAGCGGACGATCGACGCACCAGCCCGGGGAGACGTGGCGGAAGTTGAGATAACCAATCGCGCAGGCGATGGCGATGGTCCCCAGGTTCAGGCTGTCGGTGTCGATCTTTCCCTCCCGGATAAGCTGTTCACACCTGTCCAGGCTGCGGCTGATTTTTTCCCGCTGGCGTAACAGTTCCGTTTCCGACTGCTGGGCAGCGGGCCTTGCCTGTTCCCGTACGGAGGTTAACGCCGCATCCATAATACCGTCGGCCAGGGCTTCGACCTGCTTCACCGCCAGCGCCGCTTTTGGGTCAGCAGGCAGCATAGCCGGGGCAACGCCCAGCAGCTCAATGTACTCGGCAATTATTGGGGAATCGAACCAGTACTCGCCCTCGTCCGTGACCAGCGCCGGGACTTTTCCCAGCGGGTTGTACTGCGCAACGCCGTTTTCCGCGTTGTAAGGCTGTTCATTCACGAATTCAAATTCAATCCCCTTCTCCAGCAGGAGAATCGAGATTTTTCGCACGAAGGGACTGGTGTAGCTGCCGATGAGTTTCATTGCCTGATCCTTAATGCCGGAAAAAAGTCAGTATGGATCAAGCGATGAAAAAAGGGCAGGTCTGCATGTCGCATTCCTGCCCTGGAAGGATTAGTGATCGAGGTAGAGGTAGTGCATCCAGCTGGTCATACGCAGCAGTACTTTACGCATGACCGAGACGTGGGCGAAGTGGTCCGAATAGACCGCCACCTGGGCATAGATACCGTCCGGCAGGGCATCGACTTCAGCGTCAGGGCTCAGCTCGATGATGGCCTGCACGCCATCCGTGCCCGGCGTGACCGTCAGCGACTGGAGCGCACCCTGCGCCTGATAGGTTCCCCCCGGCACCACCGGCAGAATTGCGGTGAGCTTCCCGGAGAATACCTGGCCCGGCAGGGCGTTAAACACCACTTCCGCTTCATCGCCCGGCTTCAGACGCAGCAGCGAGTTCTGGCGGAACTGGGCCACAATCTGACGCTTCTGTTCAGGAATGAAGACCATCACCGGACGCAGAGGCAGCGCGGCGGCATAGGTCCCCGGACGGATCAGCACCTGGGTGATGTAACCATCGCTCGGCGCACGCACCACGGTCTGGTCCAGGTTATATTTGGCTTCGGCAAGCTGGGCACGTAACGAAGCAATCTGTGACTGCTCGCCGTTCACCATGCTGTCTAACTGGCTTTGAATCTGCACCTGCTCAGCCACGGAGCCTTTCACCATGGCATCCTGTGCCAGATAGTTTTGCCGCGCGTTGTCGATATCGCTTTCAGAGAAAGGATTCACCTTCGCCTGACTGCCTTTCAGGTAGCGCTGATAATCTTTATAGAGGCGATCGCGCTCAGCGGAGACGCGTGTGGTATTGGCAACCGCTTCCGACAGCTGCGCTTTCAGGTTATCGATATTGTGCGTCGCGGTTACCAGGTCAGCCTGGAGTCTGTCGACGCGCGCCTGGTAGCGGCCAGGATCCAGTTTAAATAACACTTCGCCTTTTTTAATAAGCTGGTTATTTTTATCCGTGACTTCACTGACCACACCGGTCACCTGCGGCGTGATTGGAATAGAAATAACCGCTTTTTGCGCCGTAAAGGTATACGGATGGTTATAGTTCATTAACAGAATAAGACCGGCAACAATAAATACGCCGCCTAATGTTGCGGTGGCAAGCGTCCACTGGTTGACCGGAATTCGGAATATTTTAAAAATGGCCCAGGCAAATGCCACGTAGGTCAAAATAATCAACAGATCCATGATTAGCGCTCCAGCGTGTTCTTATCAGCAGTGGGCTGTACTGCAGCCAGCTTTTGTTCGAGTTCCGCCACGCGTTTGGCCAGCGCATCCATGCCCGGAACTTCATCAGGCTTTGTGATGTGGTTTTGCATGCCCCAGCCGCGATCTTCGCGGTACAGCGTGGCCCAAATCCACAGGAATGGCCAGATGGCATGGAGTGTAAACAGGCTAATCCAGCCTGCCGTATGAATGGCATCGGCATGCGGATGGTTACGCTTTTTGGCCATATTATAAGGAATATCATGGATGGCGATGATTCCGTAAAAGAGAACCAGAAATACAAAAATCAATACGCCCAGCGCAAAATAGTTGAGAAACATATTCTCCTCACTTAAACAACGTCAACTCATTAAATTAATAAAACGGTACGCAACCTAATTAATTTTTTTATAAACACGGGGATGTGCTTACTATTTCCGAGCCGGGGAGTATGAGTTTTTATAATATCTCCATGCAAGTTTATAAGCGTGTCAAAATATATCCTGAATAATAATAGACTTAACCTTACAATATGAGCGTAATCCACCTTTTAACTTTTCGCCATACCACACATCAAAAGTGGTTTTTTAGCTTATCGTGTCGTGCCATATCATCCTGGCGCTGAAACGCGAAGCAGAGTTTGCCGCCGATCACAGCCGGAGAAATCTGCATAAAAATATTTTGTGAAATCAGTCACAATACAGAAACAAACACGCCATAGCAAAACGTGACGGTAATCACACAAAGGGGTGGATTTTGCTTTTTTTCTCGCCATCGTATTTTTTTTGCCCACTTATTTTGTGATTTAGATCACTTCATTGACATCCCTACCCCCTGCCTTTACGTGACACGCATCACATAAATTTTCCCTGTCTGGACAGTTGAACGATTCAGTGCCAGATTTCACAGCATCAGAACAGGGCCCGGCTACCTCTGCCGCCTCATTAACAATAAACCTCGGGCCATAAGCCTAAGCGTAAACAGAAGAAGGGGTGTTTTATGTCATCCGATTTCAAGATCAAAGTTCAAAGCTTTGGTCGTTTCCTCAGCAACATGGTGATGCCAAATATCGGCGCGTTTATCGCGTGGGGTATCATCACTGCATTGTTCATTCCGACAGGGTGGTTGCCTAACGAAACGCTGGCGAAACTTGTTGGCCCAATGATTACCTATCTCCTGCCGCTGCTCATCGGTTTCACCGGGGGTCGTCTGGTGGGCGGTGACCGTGGTGGCGTCGTGGGTGCCATCACAACCATGGGTGTTATCGTCGGTGCGGATATGCCGATGTTCCTCGGTGCGATGATTGCCGGTCCTCTGGGCGGTTGGGCGATTAAGAAATTCGACGTCTGGGTTGATGGTAAGATCAAATCCGGCTTCGAAATGCTGGTGAACAACTTCTCTGCGGGCATCATCGGGATGATCCTCGCCATTCTGGCGTTCCTCGGCATTGGCCCTGCGGTTGAAGTGCTGTCTAAAGTTCTGGCGGCAGGCGTAAACTTCATGGTGGCGCATGAGATGCTGCCGCTGGCGTCGATCTTCGTTGAACCGGCGAAAATCCTGTTCCTTAACAACGCCATCAACCACGGTATCTTCTCGCCGCTGGGCATTCAGCAGTCACACGATCTCGGCAAGTCCATCTTCTTCCTGATTGAAGCCAACCCGGGTCCGGGTATGGGCGTACTGCTGGCGTACATCTTCTTTGGCCGTGGCAGCGCAAAACAGTCTGCTGGCGGTGCGGCGATCATCCACTTCCTGGGCGGTATCCACGAAATTTACTTCCCATACGTGCTGATGAACCCACGTCTGATCCTGGCCGTTATCCTCGGCGGTATGACCGGCGTATTCACGCTGAGCGTCCTGGGCGGCGGTCTGGTTTCTCCGGCCTCTCCGGGTTCTATCCTGGCGGTACTGGCGATGACGCCAAAAGGCGCTTATTTCGCGAACCTCGCAGCTATCTTTGCGGCAATGGCCGTCTCCTTCGTGGTTTCTTCTATCCTGCTGAAAACCAGCAAAGTGAAAGAAGATGATGACATCGAAGCCGCAACCCGTCGTATGCACGATATGAAAGCCGAATCCAAAGGCGCAACGCCACTGGCAGCAGGTGATGTTTCTAACGACCTGAGCCACGTGCGTAAAATCATCGTTGCCTGTGATGCCGGTATGGGTTCCAGCGCAATGGGTGCAGGCGTGCTGCGTAAGAAAGTGCAGGATGCAGGCCTGACCAACATCTCCGTGACCAACAGCGCCATTAACAGCCTGCCGCCGGATGTTGACCTGGTGATTACGCACCGCGATCTGACCGAACGCGCCATGCGCCAGGTGCCGCAGGCACAGCACATTTCGCTGACCAACTTCCTCGACAGCGGCCTGTACACCAGCCTGACCGAACGTCTGGTTGCCGCGCAGCGTCACGAAGACAACGAAGTGAAAGTGCGCTCCAGCCTGCAGGACAGCTTTGACGAGAGCAATGCCCACCTGTTTAAGCTGGGTGCGGAAAACATCTTCCTCGGTCGTACCGCGGCCACCAAAGAAGACGCGATTCGCTTTGCCGGTGAGCAGCTGGTGAAAGGCGGCTACGTTCAGCCTGAATATGTCGACGCGATGCTGGAACGCGAAAAACTGACGCCAACCTATCTGGGCGAATCCATCGCGGTGCCGCACGGTACGGTTGAAGCGAAAGATCGCGTCCTGAAAACCGGCGTCGTATTCTGTCAGTACCCGCAGGGCGTTCGCTTCGGTGAAGAAGAAGATGACATCGCCCGTCTGGTCATTGGTATCGCCGCTCGCAACAACGAGCACATTCAGGTGATTACCAGCCTGACCAACGCGCTGGATGATGAAACGGTTATTGAGCGTCTGGCGAACACCACCAGCGTTGAAGAAGTTCTGGCTCTGCTTAACAAATAACGGTACTCCTCCCTCTCCCCCCGGGGAGAGGGCTAGGGTGAGGGGAAAACGTTCCTCACCCCAGCCCTCTCGGGTAAAAACATTGATGAAGGTTAACACTATGAAAGCATTACATTTTGGCGCAGGTAATATCGGTCGTGGTTTTATCGGTAAACTGCTGGCAGACGCGGGCATTACCCTGACATTCGCCGATGTGAATCAGGTCGTCCTGGATGCCCTGAATGCCCGTCATAGCTATCAGGTCCATGTGGTGGGCGAAAACGAGCAGGTTGAGACAGTATCTGGCGTCAACGCGGTCAGCAGCATCGGCGACGACGTTATTGACCTTATCGCCAGCGTCGATCTGGTCACCACCGCCGTGGGCCCGGTTGTGCTTGAGCGCATCGCCCCTGCGGTCGCGAAAGGCCTGGCAAAACGTAAAGCGCAGGGTATCGACACCCCGCTGAACATCATCGCCTGTGAAAACATGGTGCGCGGCACCACGCAGCTGAAAGGCCACGTTCTCAACGCTGTGGCAGATGAAGATAAAGCCTGGGTGGAAGCGCACGTCGGTTTTGTGGATTCCGCCGTTGACCGTATCGTCCCGCCGTCAGAATCTGCCACCAACGATCCGCTGGAAGTGACCGTTGAAACCTTCAGCGAGTGGATCGTCGATAAAACCCAGTTTAAAGGCGCGCTGCCGACCATTCCGGGAATGGAATTAACCGATAACCTGATGGCATTTGTCGAACGCAAACTCTTCACGCTGAACACCGGGCATGCTATAACCGCGTACCTCGGAAAATTGGCCGGTCATCAGACCATTCGTGACGCGATCCTCGATGAGAAGATCCGCGCGGTGGTAAAAGGGGCAATGGAAGAGAGCGGCGCGGTGCTGATCAAACGCTACGGTTTTGATGCTGAGAAACACGCAGCATACATCCAGAAAATCCTCGGTCGCTTTGAAAACCCGTATCTGAAAGATGACGTTGAGCGCGTGGGCCGTCAGCCGCTGCGTAAGCTGAGCGCGGGCGACCGCCTGATTAAGCCGCTGCTGGGCACGCTGGAATACGGTCTGCCGCACGCCAACCTGGTGAAAGGAATTGCCGCCGCGATGCACTACCGCAGCGAGCAGGATCCACAGGCGCAGGAACTGGCTCAGCTGATTGATACCCAGGGCGCGCAGGCTGCGCTGGCGCAGATTTCCGGTCTGGACGCCAACAGCGACGTGGTTGTGGAGGCGGTTAACGCATACAACGCAACCAAATGATGCAGAATGCGGCGCAGGTAATCCTGCGCCCTGATTACAGATTGTCAGATATGCAGGCAATAATGGAACAAACCCAGGCCTTTGAAAATCGTGTGCTTGAGCGTCTGAATGCTGGCAAAACCGTACGAAGCTTCCTGATTGCCGCCGTCGAGCTGTTAACCGAGGCGGTGAATATCCTGGTGCTTCAGGTGTTTCGCAAAGACGACTACGCGGTAAAATATGCTGTAGAACCGTTACTGGACGGAGACGGACCGCTGGGCGATTTATCCGTGCGTCTGAAGCTGATTTATGGTCTTGGCGTGCTGAACCGACAAGAGTATGAAGATGCGGAGCTGCTAATGGCGCTGCGCGAAGAGCTCAACCATGACGGTAACGAATACACCTTTACCGACGATGAGATCCTGGGGCCGTTCGGCGAGCTGCACTGCGTCACCGCGCTTCCTCCGGTACCGCAGTTTGATAACAGCGACCCGGAGCTCTACGCGATGCAAAAGCTGCGTTATCAACAGGTTGTCCGTTCCACGATGGTTCTCTCCCTGACTGAGCTGATTTCCCGAATCAGCTTAAAAAAAGCGTTTCAGAAGTAAGCCTGCTCACATTGGTGTATCCTTCCCTGTAAATTCCCCGTTTTCAGAGTTATTTGTCATGAAAGAAGTCGAAAAGAACGAAATTAAACGCCTGAGCGACCGCCTGGATCTGATCCGCCACCAGATGGCGGGCCTGTCGCTGGTCGATTCCGCCGAGAAATATGCCGAGCTTGAAAAAGAGACCGCAAAGCTGGAAGCGGAGATTGAGCGCCTGCGCGAGGTCAAAGGCCAGAAGCTGAGCAAAGAAGCGCAGAAGCTGATGAACATGCCGCACCGCCGTGCGATCACCAAAAAAGAGCAGGCCGACATGGGCAAGCTGAAGAAAAGCGTCCGTGGTCTGGTGGTGGTTCACCCGATGACCGAGCTTGGCCGCGAAATGGGCCTGAAAGAGATGACGGGTTTTTGTAAGACGGCGTTCTGATTTCATGCCGGGTGGCGCTGCGCTTACCCGGCCTACTTTTTTCCCCTTCGCGTGAATTGGTCCAACCAATAGCGCAATCAATCCTCCCCCGGTTCACAATTCCATTATTTCCGCTCACAAAACCATTGCTAGCTCATAACATCTGGTTAACCATTCATTGTCATTAACCCTACAACACAACATTGGCAGGACCACTTTTACACAGACTGTGACGCAGAGATGAGCGGAGACTCACCCGCAGCGCAGGCTGTCTGGTCCCCAGGAGACCTGCATGAGCCTCTGGCAACAAAACTACGACCCGGCCGGAAATATCTGGCTGTCGAGCCTGATCGCATCGCTGCCGATCCTGTTCTTCTTCTTTGCGCTGATTAAGCTCAAGCTGAAGGGCTACCTTGCCGCGACGTACACCGTCGCCATCGCCCTGATGGTGGCGCTGTTCTTCTACAAGATGCCGGTCGATCGCGCACTGGCCTCCGTCGTCTACGGTTTCTTCTACGGCCTGTGGCCGATTGCGTGGATCATCATCGCGGCGGTCTTCGTCTATAAAATCTCGGTGAAAACCGGGCAGTTTGACATCATCCGCTCGTCGATTCTCTCCATCACGCCGGACCAGCGCCTGCAGATGCTGATTGTCGGCTTCTCCTTTGGGGCGTTTCTGGAAGGCGCGGCAGGCTTTGGCGCACCGGTGGCGATCACCGCCGCGCTGCTGGTGGGGCTGGGCTTTAACCCGCTGTATGCCGCGGGCCTGTGCCTGATTGTGAACACCGCGCCGGTGGCGTTTGGCGCGATGGGTATTCCGATTCTGGTCGCGGGCCAGGTGACCGGTCTGGACAGCTTTGAGATTGGCCAGATGGTTGGCCGCCAGCTGCCGTTCCTGACCATTATCGTCCTCTTCTGGATCATGGCGATTATGGACGGCTGGCGCGGCGTGAAGGAGACCTGGCCTGCGGTGATGGTGGCGGGCGGTTCGTTCGCGATTGCCCAGTACCTCAGCTCGAACTTCCTTGGCCCGGAGCTGCCGGACATCATCTCTTCGCTGGTGTCGCTGGTCTGCCTGACGCTGTTCCTGAAACGCTGGCAGCCGGTTCGTATTTTCCGCTTCGCCGACATGGGCGCCTCGCAGGTCGATCAAACGCTGACCCGCACCGGCTACACCGCAGGCCAGGTGATCCGCGCCTGGTCGCCGTTCCTGTTCCTGACCGCCACGGTTACGCTGTGGAGCATCCCGCCGTTTAAAGCTCTGTTCGCCCCGGGCGGCGCGCTGTACGACATGGTCATTAACGTTTCGGTGCCGTTCCTAGACAAGATGGTCGCCCGTATGCCGCCGGTGGTGCACGCCGCCACGCCGTATGCCGCGGTCTATAAATTCGACTGGTTCTCCGCCACCGGGACCGCCATCCTGTTTGCCGCTATTCTTTCCGTGGTGTGGCTGCGCATGAAGCCTGCGGCTGCGGTACAGACCTTTGCGGCGACCGTTAAAGAGCTGATGCTGCCGATCTACTCCATCGGCATGGTGCTGGCGTTCGCGTTTATCTCGAACTACTCCGGCCTGTCATCAACGCTGGCACTGGCGCTGGCCCATACCAGCCACGCCTTCACCTTCTTCTCGCCGTTCCTCGGCTGGCTGGGGGTGTTCCTGACCGGTTCCGATACCTCGTCTAACGCCCTGTTTGCCGCACTGCAGGCAACGGCGGCCCAGCAGATTGGCGTGTCGGACGTCCTGCTGGTGGCCGCGAACACGACGGGCGGCGTGACCGGGAAAATGATCTCCCCGCAGTCCATTGCCATTGCCTGTGCGGCGGTGGGGCTGGTCGGTAAAGAGTCGGATCTGTTCCGCTTTACCGTGAAACATAGCCTGATATTCACCTGCATGGTCGGAGTGATCACCACCCTGCAGGCCTATGTCTTAACCTGGATGATCCCATGATAGTGATGCCCAGACGCCTGTCCGACGAGATTGCCTCTCGCGTGCGGGCGCTGATTGAAGAACAACAGCTGGAAGCGGGCATGAAGTTGCCCGCCGAACGCCAGCTCGCCGCCCAGCTTGGCGTGTCGCGCAATTCACTGCGCGAGGCGCTGGCAACGCTGGTCAGCGAAGGGGTGCTGGTAAGCCGTCGCGGCGGCGGCACCTTTGTACGCTGGCAGCATGACGACTGGTCCGAGCAAAACATCGTTCAGCCGCTGAAAACGCTGATGGAGAACGACCCGGACTACAGCTTCGACATCCTTGAAGCGCGTCACGCCATCGAAACCAGTACCGCCTGGCACGCGGCCATGCGGGCAACCGACGCCGACAAAGAGAAACTCATCGCCTGCTTTGAGGCCACGCAAAGCCGCGACCCGGACATCGCCTCCCAGGCGGACGTGCGCTTTCACCTGGCGATTGCCGAGGCGTCGCACAACGTGGTGCTGCTCCAGACCATGCGCGGGTTCTTCGACCTGCTGCAATCCTCCGTGAAGCAGAGCCGCCAGCGGATGTATCTGGTTCCGCCGGTGTTTGCCCAGCTGACCGAACAACACGAGGCGGTGCTCAACGCCATTCTGGCCGGTGATGCCGAGGCCGCACGCAAAGCGATGATGGCGCATCTCGGTTTCGTGCACACCACGATTAAACGATTCGATGAAGACCAGGCCCGACAGGCGCGTATTACCCGTCTGCCTGGCGACAGTGATATTTCCAGGGAGAACAAAGCATGATTATTTCAGCAGCCAGTGACTATCGCGCCGCGGCGCAGCGCATTTTGCCCCCGTTCCTGTTCCACTACATTGACGGAGGGGCGTATGCCGAATACACCCTGCGCCGCAACGTGGAAGACCTGTCGGAGGTGGCGCTGCGCCAGCGCGTGCTGAAGAATATGTCTGACCTCAGCCTTGAGACGAAACTGTTCAACGAAACGCTCTCCATGCCGGTCGCGCTCGCGCCTGTCGGCTTATGCGGCATGTACGCCCGCCGTGGTGAAGTGCAGGCCGCCGCCGCGGCAGATGCTAAAGGCATCCCGTTTACCCTCTCTACCGTCTCGGTTTGTCCGATTGAAGAGGTCGCCCCGACCATCAAGCGGCCAATGTGGTTCCAGCTGTACGTCCTGCGCGATCGCGGCTTTATGCGTAACGCGCTGGAGCGCGCCAAAGCGGCGGGCTGCTCCACGCTGGTCTTTACCGTTGATATGCCGACCCCCGGCGCGCGCTACCGCGATGCGCACTCCGGCATGAGCGGCCCAAATGCGGCGCTCCGCCGCTACTGGCAGGCGGTAACGCATCCTCAGTGGGCGTGGGACGTCGGCCTGAACGGTCGTCCGCACGATCTCGGGAATATCTCGGCGTATCTGGGTAAACCCACCGGGCTGGAGGATTACATCGGCTGGCTGGCGAACAACTTCGATCCGTCCATCTCCTGGAAAGACCTGGAGTGGATCCGCGAATTCTGGGACGGCCCGATGGTGATCAAGGGGATCCTCGACCCGGAAGATGCCCGCGATGCGGTCCGCTTTGGCGCAGACGGGATTGTGGTTTCTAACCACGGCGGCCGCCAGCTCGACGGGGTGCTCTCCTCCGCCCGCGCCCTGCCGGCCATTGCCGATGCGGTGAAAGGCGATATTGCCATCCTGGCCGACAGCGGGATCCGCAACGGGCTGGACGTGGTGCGCATGATTGCACTGGGTGCCGACAGCGTGCTGCTGGGGCGCGCGTATCTGTACGCCCTGGCGACCGCGGGCCAGGCGGGCGTGGCGAATCTGCTTAACCTGATCGAAAAAGAGATGAAGGTAGCGATGACGCTGACCGGTGCAAAAACGATTAGCGAAATCAGCAGGGATTCTCTGGTTCAGGAGTTAAGCAAATTACCGGCCGCGCTGGCTCCGCTTGCTCAGGGAAACGCGGCCTGAATTACCCCTCGTTAACACCTCTTCTCATGCGTCCGATCTCCCCCTCGGGCGCTTTTTTATGCCAAAAATAACATCCAGATAACATATTAGATAAGAAAATTTGACATCTACCTGTCGCCCGCAATTGTATAGACAAGCAAAGACAAGAACACAAAAACAACATCACATCAGAGGGGAGCGTATGACCTATTCAGGTAAGGTGGATATTCAGCAGGTGATCGACGACAGCCGCTTTTCAGGGTTTCACTGGCTGCTCATTGTGCTGGGCTTTCTGGTTCTGGCGATCGATGGCTTTGATACGGCGGCAATGGGCTACATCGCGCCCACGCTGTCGGCAGAATGGGGGATCCATAAACAGGATCTGGGGCCGGTGCTGAGCGCGGCGCTGCTGGGGCTGTCGTTGGGCGCGCTGATCGCCGGTCCGGTATCGGACCGGATGGGCCGCAAGCGCGTGCTGGTCTTTTCGTGTCTATTCTTCGGCCTGGCAAGCCTGGGCACGGCCTGGGCGCAAAGCCTGAATACCCTGACGCTGTGGCGCTTCCTGACCGGCCTGGGGCTCGGTGCCGCCATGCCGAACGCCATTACGCTGATCTCCGAGTTTGCCCCCCAGCGCTGTCGCGCGATGGCGATCAATACCATGTACTGCGGCTTCCCTCTGGGTGCGGCGGGCGGCGGCGCGATCTCGTCCTGGCTGATTCCCCACCACGGCTGGCGAAGCGTGCTGCTGACCGGCGCAATTGCGCCGCTGGTTTTAACGCTGCTGCTGGCGCTGCTTTTACCGGAGTCGGTGAAGTTTCTGGTGCAGCGCGGGAAAGATGTCATGCAGATCCGCCGTATCGCCAGCCGGTTCTCGCGCAGCACGCTGGAGGGCGTCACGGGCTTTTTCCTGGCGGAGGAGAAGGTCGCGTCTAAAAAAGGGAGCGTGTCGCAGCTGTTTTCGATGCCCTGGCTGCCCGGCACCCTGATGCTGTGGGTGACCTATTTTATGGGGCTGGTGATTTACTACGTCCTGCTGAGCTGGATGCCGACGCTGATGCAGGGGATGGGCTATGCCCTGGCGGAATCCGCCTGGCTCACTTCGCTGTTCACCTTCGGCGGTACCGCGGGGATCCTGCTCGCAGGCTGGATGATGGACCGCTGGGAAGCGCACAGGGTGGTTGCGTGTGGTTTCGTCCTGACGATGGGCCTTATTCTGTTACTGGGCATTGAGCATAACCATATCGCCCTGTTTGGCGGGCTGATCTTCCTGATGGGGATCGCGATGAACGGTGCGCAGTCGGGCATGCAGACCCTGGCCGCCACCTTTTACCCTACCGAGTGCCGCGCGACGGGCATCGCCTGGATGCAGGGCATCGGCCGCTTTGGCGGCGTGGCGGGAACCATGACCAGCGCCCAGCTTCTTTCCATGCAGTGGCAGGCGGACAGTATTTTAATGATCCTCAGCGTGCCCGCCCTGGTGGCCGCGGCGGCAACCGTCTACAAAATGCTGTACAGCCGCTCGCAGGAACCCGGCGTCGCGTAGTTCCTCTCTTTTCTGCTATCCTGCCCCCGCAATTAAGGGGGCAGCATGCTTAACATCGTTTTATTCGAACCAGAAATTCCGCCGAATACCGGCAATATTATCCGCCTGTGTGCCAACACCGGTTTTCGTCTGCACATTATTGAGCCGATGGGCTTTACGTGGGACGACAAACGCCTGCGTCGCGCAGGGCTGGATTATCATGAATTTACCGCCGTTATTCGCCACCACGATTACGCCGCGTTTCTGGAAGCAGAGCAGCCGCAGCGCATGTTCGCCCTGACCACCAAAGGCACGCCAGCGCACAGCGCCGTAAGCTATCAGGCAGGTGACTATCTGATGTTTGGCCCGGAAACCCGCGGCCTGCCGGCCACGATTCTGGATGCCCTGCCCGCTGAGCAGAAAATCCGTATTCCGATGATGCCGGACAGCCGCAGCATGAACCTGTCGAACGCGGTGTCGGTGGTGGTGTATGAAGCATGGCGCCAGCTGGGATATCCGGGCGCCATTCTCAGAAGTTAAATGCCGTCACCATACTCGAAGGTATGGTGAATGCCGTTGAAGTGCTGATCCATATCCATGGACGGCTTATCGCTGTCTGGCTTACCGACGATGCGCGCCGGTACGCCAGCAGCGGTGGTGTGCGGCGGCACCGGCTGGAGCACCACGGAGCCTGCGCCGATCTTCGCGCCGCGTCCGACTTCGATATTGCCGAGGATTTTGGCACCCGCGCCAATCATCACCCCTTCACGAATTTTCGGATGGCGATCGCCGCTGGTTTTCCCGGTACCGCCCAGGGTAACCGACTGCAGGATCGAGACGTCGTCTTCAATCACCGCCGTTTCCCCGACAACGATCCCAGTGGCGTGGTCGAGCATGATCCCGCGGCCAATCTTCGCCGCCGGGTGAATATCAACCTGAAACGTCACGGAAACCTGGTTTTGCAGGAAGATCGCCAGCGCGCGGCGGCCTTCATTCCATAGCCAGTGGCCGATGCGGTAAGCCTGCAGGGCGTGGAAGCCTTTCAGGTACAGCAGCGGCGTAGAATATTTATCGACCGCCGGGTCACGCGTGCGCACCGCCTGGATATCACAGGCGGCAGAGGCGATCATTTCCGGGTCAGCGGCGTAAGCCTCTTCCACCACCTCACGAATCGCAATCGCGGGCATGATCGAGGACGCCAGCTTGTTGGCGAGCATATAGCTCAGCGCGCTGCCGAGGTTTTCGTGCTTGAGTAGCGTTGCGTGGTAGAAACTGGCCAGCATAGGCTCACAGTCGGCCAGCGCCCGGGCTTCGGCTTTAATGTTATTCCAGACGATATCCAGTTCTTCACACGGCATTGCTTACTCCAGACGATAGTTAATGACCAGCCAGTTCTGCGCTGGCTGGGTCATTCAGGTGACAACGGTTCCGACTAGTTACTGCTGCGCTCGTCCTTGCGCGCACGACCTAATAAGGTCAATGCTGCCTCGCGCGCATTTTTTCCGCAATACAATACCTGATAAATTTCCTCGGTTATTGGCATTTCGACACCGAAACGGTGCGCCAACTCGCGGACTTCTTTGGTATTGCGGTAGCCTTCCACCACCTGGCCAATCTTCTCCTGCGCGTCTTTCACATCGCTGCCCTGTCCGAGCATCATGCCAAAGCGGCGGTTACGAGACTGGTTGTCGGTACAGGTCAGCACCAGATCGCCCAGGCCAGCCATCCCCATAAAGGTGGCCGGATCGGCACCCAGCGCTTCGCCCAGGCGGGACATCTCGGTCAGACCGCGGGTGATCAGCGCCGTACGGGCGTTGGCACCAAAACCAATGCCGTCGGACATCCCGGCGCCAATCGCAATCACGTTCTTCACCGCGCCGCCCAGCTGCACGCCGATAAAATCGGGGTTGCTGTAAACGCGGAAGCTCTTGCCGCAGTGCAGCAACTGCTGGAGATCGTCGGAGAAGGCCCGATCGGTGGAGGCCAGTGAAATCGCCGTCGGCAGGCCAGCGGCCAGCTCTTTGGCAAAGGTCGGGCCGGAGATGACCGCCAGCGGGATCGCATCACCCAGCGCTTCGCGGGCAACGTCCTGCAGCAGGCGTCCGGTTTCGGCTTCCAGTCCTTTCGTCGCCCAGACAACGCGCGCATCCGGGCGCATCAGCGGCTTAATCTGACGCAGCACGTCGCCAAAGACATGGCTCGGGACCACAATCAGAATGTTGCGGCTGGCCGCCAGCGCGGTCGCAAGGTCGCTTTCAAGGTGCAGGGTGTCAGGGAACGGAACGTCCGGGAGAAACGCCACGTTACAGCGGTCGCGCTGTAGCGTCGCGATATGTTTTGGGTCGTGGCCCCACAGGACCACATCGTGACCATTTCTTGCCAGCGTGATGGCAAGAGCGGTGCCGTATGAGCCGGCACCGATCACAGTCATTGACGCATTAACAGTGCTCATCAGGCATCCTGATGTTGTTCAGCACCTTCGCCAGCCTGCTGCTGCAGATAGTTCATGAACAGCGCATCAAAGTTAACTGGCGCAAGGTTCAGTTGCGGGAATGTACCGCGAGAAACCAGGCTGGTGATGCATTCACGTGCATACGGGAACAGAATGTTCGGGCAGTACGCACCCAGGCAATGCGCCATCTGGTTGCCTTCGATACCGCCGATGGAGAAGATACCGCCCTGCTGTACTTCACACAGGAAAGCAGTCTCTTCGCCCAGAGAAGCGGTCACGGTCACACGCAGTACGACTTCATACACGTCATCAGCCAGTTGGGTTGATGCGGTATCCAGATCAAGTTTAACCTCTGGCTGCCAGTCTTTCTGGAAAACGTGCGGCGCATTTGGCGCTTCAAAAGAGACATCTTTGGTGTAGATGCGCTGGATCTGGAAAATCATTTCATTATTGCTTTGTTCTGACATGGAAATACCCTTTTTAATTGTCCTAAAGTCTCTTAGCTCAGCAGCGGATCGAGTCCACCACGGGCATCGAGCGCATACAAGTCATCACAGCCGCCAATGTGCTGCGCATCAATAAAAATCTGTGGAACCGTCGTACGACCACTACGTTGGATCATCTCTTCGCGTTTAATCGCGTCACCGTCAATCGGCAGTTCCTGGAACGTGACGCCTTTGCTGTTCAGCAACGCTTTCGCACGGTGGCAGAACGGGCACGTCGCTTTGGTGTAGATCTCAATATGGGCCATGACTGAACTCCTTATTTACCGCGTACCAAAGGAAGATTTTCCCCGCTCCAGCCGGAAATGCCTTCTTTCAGCACAGATACGTTTTCGAAGCCTGCTTTATGTAGCAGGCTGGCGGATTCCTGCGCCTGCATGCCGGTACCGTCAACAACGATAATCGGCTGGGCTTTATGCTTCTCAAGCTCGCCCACATTGTTCGCTTTGATTTCAGCAGGCAGCAGGTTAATCGCACCTGCAATGTGCCCTTTGCGGAAATCGTCACGCTGACGCAGATCGACCACGACAGCATCTTCTTTGTTAATCAGACGCGTCGCTTCACCACGGGTGATAACCTTAATCTTAGACGTCAGGCTCTTAAATGTGGTAAACAGCACAGCAGCCAGCAGGCCAATCCACGCGATGCTCAGAACCGGATGGCGGCTAACGAATTGCATAATTTCTTGCATGGAGGGTTACTACTCCCGACTTAGTGATTAAAAAAACCAGGACAGGAGTATACCTGTGCGTTCTGGCAAATACAGCCAGCGACCCTAACCTAATCCATTTTCTGCGGCATGCCACCTAAAAAAATGCCTCAAAATGGTCTGGCGAGTCCCTTGCCCCTGCGCTTTCTTTGATCTTCTGCGGCTATTTGATCGATTCAGCTGTAGTAAAATTACGCAAATTTTGACTCTTGAGCATGAGGTTGTCGCAATGTCGGTTTCTAAAAAACCTATGGTACTGGTGATTCTGGATGGCTATGGCTACCGTGAAGACAGCCAGGATAACGCTATTTTCAACGCCAAAACCCCGGTCATGGATGCCCTGTGGGCAAAACGTCCGCATACGCTGATTGACGCGTCTGGCCTGGAAGTGGGCCTGCCGGACCGCCAGATGGGCAACTCCGAAGTCGGTCACGTTAACCTGGGCGCCGGGCGTATCGTGTATCAGGACCTGACGCGTCTGGACGTTGAAATCAAAGAACGCACCTTCTTCTCCAACCCAACGTTGTGTGGCGCGGTTGATAAAGCCGTTGCTGCTGGCAAGGCCGTTCACATCATGGGTCTGCTCTCTGCTGGCGGCGTTCACAGCCACGAAGATCACATCATGGCAATGGTTGAACTGGCCGCTGAGCGCGGTGCGGAAAAAATCTATCTGCACGCCTTCCTGGACGGTCGCGACACGCCGCCACGCAGTGCGGAAGGCTCCCTGAAAGCCTTCGAGGACAAATTCGCCGCGCTGGGTAAAGGCCGCGTGGCCTCCATCATTGGTCGTTACTACGCCATGGACCGCGACAACCGCTGGGATCGCGTTGAACAGGCCTATGACCTGCTGACCCTGGCAAAAGGGGAATTCCAGTTCGCGACCGCCGTTGAAGCGCTGGAAGCGGCTTATGCACGCGATGAAAACGACGAATTCGTGAAAGCGTCCGTGATTCGCGCCGAAGGCCAGGCCGATGCCGCCATGGAAGACGGCGACGCGCTGATCTTCATGAACTTCCGCGCTGACCGCGCGCGCGAAATCACCCGTGCGTTCGTCAACAGCGATTTCGACGGTTTTGCCCGTAAGAAAGTAGTAAACATCGACTTCATCCAGTTGACCGAATACGCGGCAGACATCAAAGCGCCGTGCGCGTACCCACCCGCCTCGCTGGCAAACACCTTCGGTGAGTGGATGGCGAAGAACGACAAAACGCAGCTGCGTATTTCCGAAACGGAAAAATACGCGCACGTGACCTTCTTCTTTAACGGCGGCGTTGAAGAGCCGTTCAAAGGCGAAGAACGTATTCTGATCAACTCCCCGAAAGTCGCCACCTACGATCTGCAGCCAGAAATGAGCTCCGCAGAATTGACTGAAAAATTGGTTGCGGCCATCGAGAGCGGCAAATACGACACCATCATCTGTAACTACCCGAACGGCGACATGGTCGGTCATACCGGGGTGATGGAAGCGGCAGTGAAAGCGGTTGAAGCGCTGGACCACTGCGTTGAGCAGGTGGCGAAAGCGGTTGAATCCGTTGGCGGCCAGCTGCTGATCACCGCGGATCACGGTAACGCTGAACAGATGCGCGACCCGGCGACCGGACAGGCGCACACCGCCCACACCAACCTGCCGGTTCCGCTGATTTATGTGGGTGATAAATCAGTGAAAGCCGTAGAAGGCGGCAAGCTTTCTGACATCGCGCCAACCATGTTGTCGCTGATGGGGATGCCGATCCCTGAAGAGATGACTGGTAAGCCGCTGTTCATCGTGGAATAATCGCTCCCCATGAGGGGAAAGGCGATTTTTTCAATCACATGGGTCGTGAAGCCGCTTAGGTTATCAGTCAGACCTCTGTTTTACGCCAGCGCACTCAGCGCTGGCGTATTGCTGTGCGCCGCATCCGCCCACGCGGATGACCGCGACCAGTTGAAATCCATTCAGGCCGATATCGCCGCCAAAGAGCGTGCGGTACGCCAACAGCAGCAGCAGCGCGCCGCCCTGCTCGCCCAGCTTAAGCAGCAGGAAGAGGCCATCTCCGCTGCCACACGTAAACTCCGTGAAACGCAAAACACCCTTGCCCAGTTGAATAAGCAGATCGACGAGATGAACGCGTCGATTGCCAAACTGGAGCGCCAGCGCGATGCGCAGGAGCGCAACCTTGCCGCACAGCTTGATGCCGCATTCCGCCAGGGTGAACATACCGGACTCCAGCTGATCCTCAGCGGCGAAGAGAGCCAGCGCGGCCAGCGCCTGCAGGCCTACTTTGGCTATCTGAACCAGGCGCGTCAGGAGACGATCGCGCAGCTGAAGCAGACGCGCGAAGAGGTCTCCACGCAAAAAGCTGAACTGGAAGAGAAGCAGAGCCAGCAGCAGACGCTGCTCTACGATCAGCAGGCCCAGCAGGCAAAGCTTGAGCAGGCGCGCAACGAGCGCAAGAAAACCCTGGCCGGTCTCGAGTCCTCCATTCAGGAAGGGCAGAGCCAGCTGAGCGAAATGCGCGCCAACGAATCCAAACTGCGTAACAGCATCGCCCGTGCGGAAGCCGCGGCGAAAGCGCGCGCCGAAAAAGAGGCTCGCGAGGCGCAGGCCGTTCGCGACAAGCAGCAGGAAGCCTCCCGCAAAGGCACGACCTACAAGCCAAGCGAAAGCGAACGTTCCCTGATGTCGCGTACCGGCGGCCTCGGCTCTCCTCGCGGTCAGGCTTTCTGGCCCGTTCGCGGTTCAATTCTGCATCGCTATGGCGAACAGCTGCAGGGTGAGCTACGTTGGAAAGGGATCGTTATCGGTGCGTCTGAAGGTAGCGAAGTGAAAGCCATCGCCGATGGCCGCGTGATTCTGGCCGACTGGCTGCAGGGTTACGGGCTTGTGGTAGTGGTCGAGCACGGTAAAGGCGACATGAGTCTTTACGGCTACAACCAGAGCGCGCTGGTCAGCGTCGGCACGCAGGTGCGCGCTGGCCAACCCATCGCCCTTGTGGGCAGCAGTGGCGGTCAGGGCCGCCCGTCACTCTATTTCGAAATTCGTCGTCAGGGTCAGGCGGTCAATCCACAGCCGTGGTTGGGAAGATAAGTTTTGCTTCAATTTCGTCGAATCGTTTTCTCCGTCGTCAGCGCGCTGGCGCTGGCTGCACCGGTATACGCCGGTAAGCTCGCTATCGTGATTGATGACTTCGGTTATCGCCCACATTATGAAAACCAGGTGCTGGCGATGCCGTCGGCCATCTCCGTTGCCGTCCTGCCGAATGCCCCCCACGCGCGTGAGATGGCGACCAAAGCCCACAGCAGCGGGCATCAGGTTCTCATCCACCTGCCTATGGCCCCGCTCAGCAAGCAGCCGCTGGAAAAAGATACCCTGCGCCCGGATATGAGCAGCGAGGAGATCGAGCGCATCATCCGCGACGCCTACAACAAGGTGCCGTATGCCGTAGGGCTGAACAACCATATGGGCAGCGCGATGACCTCCAGCCTGTACGGGATGCTCAAAGTGATGCAGGCGCTGGAGCGTTACAATCTCTACTTCCTCGACAGCATGACCATCGGCAACAGCCAGGCGATGCGCGCCGCTCAGGGAACGGGCGTAAAGGTGATTAAGCGCAAGGTGTTCCTGGATGATACCCAGAACGAAGCCGATATTCGCGTGCAGTTTAATCGCGCGGTACAGCTGGCCCGCCGCAATGGTTCGGCCATTGCCATCGGTCACCCCCACCCGTCTACCGTCCGCGTCCTGCAGCAAATGCTGCCGACTTTACCCTCTGATATCACGCTGGTGCGCCCGAGCGATCTGCTGAATGAGCCGCAGATGGATACCTCTACGCCGAATTCTGCGCAGCCCACCCCGACGGCGCCGCGTAATCCGTTCCGCGGCGTGAAGCGCTGCGTACCGAAGCAGCCGCTTGAACCGGTCTACGCGACCCGCTTCTTCTCTGTCATCGGAGAGAGCATCAGTAACAGTGCGCTGGTGAAATACGTCCAGCAGCAGTGGCAGGGATGGGGTAAGAAAGCCTGACGATAATAAGCCACCGTCATGGTGGCTTTTTTCTCACTTTAGTTCGAAAGTACCATCAAGGATCAGGCTATATATTGTCGGCTGGCCGTTGTTTGAAGTACGGTAAGACCTTTTATAAGACAATTTATATATGCCTATAGGGTCTTCCATAAATTGTTTTTGTATTTCAAGTGAGAAATGCTCATTCATACTATTTTTTAGTAAAAAACGATTTTCACCGAGCACAGGTTGAGATAAAATAATTTCTCTTGAGTGGCTATCGTTTTCAAAATAATAAGAAAAGATATAATCCATTAAAAAATAGTCTATGATTTTATCATGCTTTTGCCAGTATTCTAAAAGCACATTCATTACATTACCGATTAAATAGCCATTTTTCTCGGAAACCAAAAAATAAGTTGTCCAGAAACCGTTGCTAATACTCCCAGAGCAATCTGCTGGAGTGAAACGCAAAGAACAAAATGAGGAATTGGCAAGGTAGGAAGGTAAATCATGAGCCATAAATATGGTAGAGTCAAGCCATACACCGCCATATTCATACAATAAACAGCAACGTAATAAATCAGAGAAGTGAGCTTTACCGATCAATTCAGAATTATATTTCTCAATAATCACATCAGGTAGTGTGATATAATCCGAGAAATTATCTTCAGTAATAATTATAATCTCATATCCATTTGAGTGTTTATAAACAGAGTCGACACAGTGTTTAACTAACTCAGGCGCGTTATCCAGCCCCTGGAACCAGCAGATCCAGATAATGTTTGATTGCATCGGTTCCGCTGTGTGCGAATCGTCAGGTTGAACCTTGAGATCATCAATAATGCTAAAAATCGCTTCTTTTTTCTTCCGCTCAAAATGGCAAGCAGCACGCTGAAAAAGAGAAAAACCCGTTTTTTTGTGCCAGCGCCGGGTTTTCTTGATGAGCTTATTCGTTGCATTGAGATTCATCATTTCACCTAATTAAATTCAGAATAGCTCTTTTAGCGTACGGCGAAACAGTTTCATTTTTAATTTAGCGTCTTTTTTACGCCCGCGTAATAAGCAATTCATGCGCGATGATGTAAAGCCACGAAACGACATAAGTTGGAATAAATTATTGCTGCGGGTCACTTCAGACATGTGCCGACGGTATTTAAAATAGAGTTTCCGATACGCATTGTATTTTTTAACCTGCGACGTAATACGATCGCTCCCGTGTTCAGCATCCACCATCGCAGTACTGAAACTGTATTTGATTCCTGGACCATACTTCAGAATTAATTTAATCCACACATCGCGATCTTGCTGCTGTTTAATTTCAGGGGAAAATCCGCCTACGCCTAACAGTTTTTCTTTTGTGGTCAATACCTGATTGCCAACCACGTTTTCACACAGAATATCCTGCAGCTCAATGATTCGTTTGTCATCAGTTTCCGGATAGGTACGGTGGGTTTTGTCCAACCTGGCGGGCGTGTCCGTCACGAAAGCATACTTATCATCATACCGCTCAGCGAGCTTCTTCAAACGCTCTGGCAGGAAATAATCGTCGTCATCAAGCCCCGTTACAAACACGCCGTGCGAAAGCGCATAGCCCCGGTTACGGCTGAAGTTAGAACCGCTGTTCTTTTCGTTACGCTCGTAGATGAAATGTACAAAGCGCGCCTCACACTCAGCGCGCATACGCTCGATAAGTTGAGGGGTTTTCTCATTGGAGCAGTCATCAACAATAACCAATTCTACTGCGGGATATGTCTGAGCAATAACTGAACGAATTGCGCGTTCCAGCAACGCCTCTCTGTTGTAGGTGGTGATGATGACTGAAATCAGTTCGTTCATGGGGTACTCGTCTGGTAAAAGGTATTTCTCCCTCGGAAGAATACCTTTTTCCCGAGGGAGAATCAAAACGGTTACTTAATGACAGTACGATGTTTGTTTTGTTCCAGGAAAACAATCGACATTATCAGCGTCAACATCCACGCAACAGGAGTTGTTTTAGAATAGAACATCACACCACCTACGCCGAACATAACAATCGAAACCAGGAACGCGAAAAGTATAATACTTTTACGTTTACGTAATGCATACCAGCCAAGCGATATCACAAACAGAATATAAAGAAGAACGCCTGAAGGTCCTTTCACTGAAAGCGTTTCGACGATTTCATTATGAAGATGACCGCGGATGTGATCCAGCGCGCCTGACAAGCTTGGGTCTTTATTAACCTCGGCAATTATCTTTGCGTTTCGCTCATCTGTCGACTGCCATAAATAATTATTTTTAGACGCAGCTAATCCCGTTTTCCACATAGCAAAACGAGCCCCAACAGAAGTGGCACTGTTCGCTTTATCATAGGAAACAATGTCATTGTTAAAGTCGTTATAACGCTTTATCAGGCTGTCTTTCATCATAAATGCACCAGCCAGCAACGCGATCAGGAAAACCACAACTCCCTTCCATGGGATATGCTTTTCCTTGTAGAACTTCACTACCAGCAATGCGAAGAAAATAATCGGATAGGTCAGAATGGCTGCTCGAGTTTCTGTCGCCACCAGTACCAGGAAAGTGATAAAAAAATGCCCGAGTACAAACAACTCTTTCCATCTACTTAAACTGTGCTGAAGCACCAGAATCGTGTAGAACGAAATAAATGCAATGGTATAAGCGGCCCCTGTCGCATCCGCCCCACCGGCAAGAGAAAACGTAACCCTTTGGTTACCAAGAAAAATATTTTGGTATCCTGCATAGACAATAATCATCGCCTGCAGCGTGATGACCAGCAACATATGAATCTTATTGCTGCCGATTTTGAATTGCTCCCTGCTCACAAGCATGAAGATGGAGAATGCACCGAAAAGGCAGATTTTCCCGACTTCCAGATAGGCGCGATACGAGTTGATCGCCTCACTGTCAACCTTATACATCCGGTACCAGGCCAAATCGCAAATCCCAATAATCAACAGGACCAGACAAAGTCAGAATGCATCGTTCTTTCTGAAGTTTTTAATATCCAATAAGAAAATAACGAATGCTGTCACACCCGCCAGGCCCAAAATTTTGGCGGATAAGTTAGGTGAAACAACGACGCAACCAAAAGCTAAAGCACACAGTCCGAAGAGTAGCTGCAGCAATACAAACTGGACCTTATCTCGTTCTACATTAATCATCATCATTCCATTTACTATAAAGGCAAAGCAGACTAGCACGCTGCTAAAGGCAAGTTTATCGCACCTGTGTTAACGAATATTACGCCAGTCATAGGACTTCCCGGTCGTGTCCAGCACAGTAACGTCCTTATTATAACCAGCGAGCCAGGACTGTACCGACTGAACAGTCTCCCCCTGGCGATGGATTCCAAGCCACAGCTCTGCCAGCGTATTAATATCATCAGCTGACCACACGGTATTGTAATCTCCGGTGTATTGCTTGCTAGAATCCACCTGATTTCCGTACCAGATAAACACGGGGATCTGCAACGCCTCGCGTGGAGGATTAACGTTCCCGTGCGAGTAAGCTACAGCACGTTTCGGATCGCGAATCAAGCCATGATCGGAGAAATACATGACGGATGAGCGCGAGTTCTCCAGCAGGCTAAAAACGTTGCCCATCACTGTGTCTGTGTATCGCACCGAATTGTCATAACAATCATCAGCTTCATTATCACCCTGCAGCACCGCCTGGCTGGCAGGGAAGCGTCGACAGGAAGGTTCGTGACTTCCGTACAAATGCAGAACAATCAGTTTCTTGCCCGGCGTTTTTAACGCATTCCGCAACAGCGGCAGAAGGTCTTCGTCGTAGCCCCCGTCAATCCACTCATGCTGTTTCGTGTTCAGGGCAATTCCGGTAATGACGTTATTATGCGCCCCTCCTTTACCCTGACGACTAAACCAGTACGTATCATATCCCGCTTTGTTAGCGATATTGATGACGTTATCGCCATACTTACGAGGATCTCGTGCATTCACAGTATCGGCGGTCAACGCCAGCGGAACCGCCATAATCGTGACCGGAGCAGGCGTTACAGCATTACGGAACAATAATAGCTGCGATTTTTGCTTCTCCAGCTCCGGTGTCGTATCTCGAGGATAACCATAGATACCCATATTTGCCGTGCGCTCAGACTCACCAATAATCAATACATAGTTTTCGATGCCAGTATCGGATAGCGTGATTTTATAATCAGGAATGTTATTACCGATACTGGCCACCACGGCATTATCTTCGATGGCCTGCATAAAGACTTTAGACGTGCTGACAGGTGTTGCCTGAACCACGCGCTGCGCCAGGCTCTCTACGCTGCTTTTCCTGAGTTGATGCTGCAAGGCCTGACCATAAAAAGCCAGCAGCGTGACGGCAAGCGCAATGGCGGGCCAGCGACGAAAACGCGGCGCGACAGGCCATATCCCGGTATTGGTGGTAAAAATGAAAAACGCCGAGAGGGCGATAAAAATCAGGCAATCGCGCCAGTACAAACCGAGCATCGAACTTGCTTCACCCGGTGTCGTATTAAGTACGCTTAGCGCAAACCCATAGCTAAACGCAGAATCGAAATTACTCCAGGCATATAACTGTAAAGTGATGTCTGCCGCGACTGGAATTAATAAAATAATCGCAAGTACATTTCTGAATATTTTATTGTTTATACATTTTAACGACAGCAATATCAGTGCGAAAACCAGCGTACGGTTAATTACCGCATTATATTTAGCATGTATAATATTAACGCCAATGACTATTAGCAGGGAAATAAAGAAAGTTAAGAAAGCGGTAAATCGCGAAGGTGTCTCAACCAACTTCTGTGGAAATAGTGTGGACATAATGACCTAATTAGCCTGGCAGAATCTTTCCTGACGCAATCATTTTAACTACTTGAATGAACGTGTGGAGAAGACGGAATGGAGAAAATTTCGCCAAAAGTTAACAAGTAACCTCTGGAAAGTCAAACCGCTAAGAAAGAGCGCTGGCACCCGTAAAAGTGGTGCCAGCAGGCAGATTTAATCCCAGCTCAGAATCACTTTCCCTGACTGGCCGGAACGCATCGCGTCAAAGCCCTGCTGGAACTCATCGATGGAGAAACGGTGAGTAATAATCGGGGACAGATCCAGACCGGACTGAATCAACGCCGCCATCTTGTACCAGGTCTCAAACATCTCACGACCATAGATGCCCTTGATGAACAGCCCCTTGAAGATCACTTTGTTCCAGTCGATGGACATATCCGACGGCGGGATACCCAGCATCGCGATACGGCCACCGTGGTTCATGGTGTCGAGCATGGTGCGGAACGCCGGTGGCGCACCGGACATCTCCAGACCCACATCGAAGCCCTCGGTCATGCCCAGCTCTTCCATCACGTCGGTCAGGCTCTCTTTCGAGACATCCACCGCGCGGGTGACGCCCATTTTGCGCGCCAACGACAGGCGGTATTCGTTCACGTCGGTGATCACCACGTTGCGCGCACCCACATGCTTCGCCACGGCTGCCGCCATAATGCCGATGGGGCCCGCGCCGGAAACCAGCACGTCTTCACCCACCAGGTCGAAGGAGAGCGCCGTGTGTACCGCGTTGCCGAACGGGTCGAAAATGGAGGCCAGATCGTCAGAGATATTGTCCGGGATTTTGAAGGCGTTAAACGCCGGGATCACCAGATATTCCGCGAAACAGCCCGGACGGTTCACGCCCACGCCGACGGTGTTGCGGCACAGGTGGGTACGCCCACCGCGACAGTTACGGCAGTGACCGCAGGTAATGTGGCCTTCACCGGAGACGCGATCGCCAATGTTGAAGCCTTTTACTTCCTGGCCGATACCCACCACTTCGCCGACATATTCGTGACCGACAACCATCGGTACCGGAATGGTTTTCTGTGACCACTGGTCCCAGTTGTAGATGTGAACGTCAGTACCGCAGATGGCGGTTTTACGAATTTTGATCAGCAGATCGTTATGACCGACTTCCGGCTCCGGCACGTCGGTCATCCAAATCCCTTCTTCCGCTTTCAGTTTGGATAACGCTTTCATCATACGTCCTCAGGCAATGACGCCCAGCTGTTTGCCGATGCGGGTAAAGGCTTCCACCGCACGTTCAATTTGTTCAGGCGAGTGCGCCGCAGACATCTGGGTGCGGATACGCGCCTGACCTTTTGGTACCACCGGGAAGAAGAACCCGGTCACGTAAATCCCTTCTTTCTGAAGCTCACGAGCAAATTTCTGCGCGACAACCGCGTCGCCCAGCATCACCGGAATGATCGCGTGATCGGCACCGGCCAGGGTGAATCCTGCGGCACTCATTTTTTCACGGAACAGGCGGGCGTTAGCCCACAGGCGGTCGCGCAGCTCAGCCCCGGATTCCACCATCTCCAGCACTTTGATGGAGGCGGCAACAATCGCCGGTGCCAGGGAGTTGGAGAACAGATACGGACGCGAGCGCTGGCGCAGCCACTCCACTACCTCTTTACGCGCAGCGGTATAGCCGCCGGATGCGCCGCCGAGCGCTTTGCCCAGCGTGCCGGTGATGATGTCCACGCGGCCCATTACGTCGCAGTATTCGTGGGAGCCGCGACCATTTTCGCCGACAAAACCGACCGCGTGAGAGTCATCGACCATCACCAGCGCGTCGTATTTATCCGCCAGGTCACACACGCCCTTCAGGTTGGCGATCACGCCGTCCATGGAGAATACGCCGTCGGTGGCGATCAGCACATGGCGAGCGCCCGCTTCACGGGCCTCTTTCAGGCGCGCTTCCAGCTCAACCATGTCGTTGTTGGCGTAGCGAAAACGCTTCGCTTTACACAAGCGTACGCCGTCGATGATGGAGGCGTGGTTCAGGGCGTCGGAGATAATCGCATCTTCTGCGCCGAGCAGGGTCTCGAACAGGCCGCCGTTGGCGTCGAAGCAGGAGGAGTAGAGAATCGCGTCTTCCATTCCGAGGAAGTTCGCCAGCTTTTGCTCAAGCTGCTTGTGGCTGTCCTGGGTACCGCAGATAAAGCGTACGGAGGCCATGCCGAAACCGTGGGTATCCATGCCGTTTTTTGCCGCGGCAATCAGCTCAGGGTGATTCGCAAGACCTAAGTAGTTGTTCGCACAAAAATTGATCACATGGCTGCCGTCGGCAACGGTGATGTCCGCCTGCTGTGCAGACGTGATAATACGCTCTTCCTTGAACAACCCTTCCGCACGTGCGGTCTCGAGGTCGCTGTTTAACTGTTTGTAAAAATCACCACGCATTGCAATTCTCCAGACTCGGCAAATTTCGGGACATATTACCCAAACCTATAGTTCATGACGAGATGACACGTCATCTCTTGTCGTTTTTGCAGCATAAATCACGTGTACCCTTGCGCTATGTCGGTGAATGGCTGAAGGGCAGCCATACTAATGATATGATAGAAACATTAGCGTCCGGGATTGTCCCCGGGCTCCACACTTCAAAGGTTACAGTTATGATCATCGTTACCGGCGGCGCAGGCTTTATCGGCAGCAATATTGTTAAGGCTCTCAATGACAAAGGCATCACCGACATCCTGGTGGTTGACAACCTGAAAGACGGCACCAAGTTCGTCAACCTGGTGGATCTGAACATCGCTGACTACATGGATAAAGAAGACTTCCTTATCCAGATTATGGCAGGCGAAGAGTTCGGCGAGATCGAAGCCATCTTCCACGAAGGTGCGTGCTCCTCCACTACCGAGTGGGACGGCAAGTACATGATGGACAACAACTATCAGTATTCCAAAGAGATCCTGCACTACTGCCTGGAGCGTGAAATTCCGTTCCTGTATGCCTCTTCTGCCGCCACCTACGGCGGGCGCACCTCGGACTTCATCGAGTCCCGCGAATATGAGCAGCCGCTGAACGTCTACGGCTACTCCAAATTCCTGTTCGACGAGTACGTGCGTCAGGTACTGCCAGAAGCGAACTCGCAGATCGTCGGCTTCCGCTACTTCAACGTCTACGGACCGCGCGAAGGCCACAAAGGCAGCATGGCGAGCGTGGCGTTCCACCTGAACACCCAGCTGAATAACGGTGAAAGTCCAAAACTCTTCGAAGGCAGCGACGGCTTTAAGCGCGACTTCGTTTACGTGGGCGACGTGGCGGCCGTAAACCTGTGGTTCTGGGAAAACGGCGTGTCCGGCATCTTCAACCTGGGTACCGGCCGCGCAGAGTCCTTCCAGGCGGTGGCTGACGCCACGCTGGCGTACCACAAAAAAGGCAGCATCGAGTACATTCCGTTCCCGGACAAGCTGAAAGGCCGCTATCAGGCGTTCACCCAGGCTGACCTGACTAACCTGCGCGCAGCGGGTTATGACAAGCCGTTCAAAACCGTTGCCGAAGGCGTAACGGAGTATATGGCCTGGCTGAACCGCGACGCGTAAGTATGAAGATTCTGGTGATCGGCCCGTCATGGGTGGGCGACATGATGATGTCGCAAAGTCTCTATCGCACGCTCAAGGCGCGCTATCCCCAGGCGATAATCGACGTGATGGCACCCGCGTGGTGCCGTCCGCTGTTATCGCGTATGCCGGAAGTGAATGAAGCGATCCCGATGCCGCTCGGCCACGGGGCGCTTGAAATTGGCGAACGCCGCAAGCTCGGCCATAGCCTGCGCGAGAAGCGGTATGACCGCGCGTATGTTCTGCCCAACTCCTTTAAATCTGCCCTGGTGCCCTTCTTTGCGGGCATTCCGCATCGCACCGGCTGGCGCGGCGAAATGCGCTACGGCCTGCTGAACGATGCGCGCGTGCTGGATAAAGCGGCCTGGCCATTAATGGTGGAGCGCTACGTGGCGCTGGCCTATGACAAAGGCGTGATGCGCAGCGCGAAAGACCTGCCGCAGCCGCTGCTCTGGCCCCAGCTTCAGGTTAACGACGGTGAAAAATCCCAGACCTGCAGCGCGTTTGGCCTTTCGGCTGAACGTCCGATGATTGGCTTCTGCCCTGGCGCCGAGTTCGGCCCGGCAAAACGCTGGCCGCACTACCACTATGCAGAGCTGGCGAAACAGCTGATCGACGAAGGCTACCAGATTGTCCTGTTCGGTTCGGCAAAAGACCACGAGGCGGGCAACGAAATTCTCGCGACGCTCAGTAATGAACAGCAGGCCTGGTGCCGCAACCTGGCGGGAGAAACGCAGCTTGAGCAGGCGGTTATCCTGATTGCTGCCTGCCACGCTGTGGTTACCAACGATTCAGGCCTGATGCACGTCGCCGCTGCGCTCAACCGTCCGTTGGTGGCGCTGTATGGGCCAAGCAGCCCGGACTTTACGCCTCCGCTTTCCCATAAAGCGCGCGTTATTCGCCTGATCACCGGCTACCACAAGGTGCGCAAAGGCGATGCCGCTGAAGGTTATCATCAGAGCCTGATCGACATTACCCCGCAGCGCGTTCTTGAAGAGCTTAACGAACTGCTGTTGAGCGAAGAAGGATAACGAATGCGGGTACTGATCGTTAAAACCTCGTCGATGGGCGATGTTCTGCACACGCTGCCGTCACTGACGGACGCCATGCAGGCCGTACCGGGTATTCGTTTTGACTGGGTGGTGGAAGAGGGCTTCGCGCAGATCCCCACCTGGCATGAAGCGGTCGACCGCGTGATCCCGGTGGCGATTCGCCGCTGGCGGAAAGCGTGGTTCTCCGCGCCGATTAAAGCCGAACGCAAAGCCTTCCGCGAGGCGGTACAGGCGCAGCGTTATGATGCCATCATCGACGCGCAGGGGCTGGTCAAAAGCGCCGCGCTGGTGACGCGACTGGCGCGCGGCGTAAAGCACGGCATGGACTGGCAAACCGCCCGCGAACCGCTGGCGAGCCTGTTTTATAACCGCCGCCACCACATCGCGAAGCAGCAGCACGCGGTGGAACGTATCCGCGAGCTATTTGCAAAGAGTCTTGGCTATGCAAAGCCGGAAACGCAGGGCGATTACGCCATTTCGCAGCATTTTTTGCACGGTTCGCAACAAACAGACGCACCCTACCTGATTTTCCTTCATGCAACGACCCGCGACGACAAGCACTGGCCGGAAGCGCACTGGCGCGAACTGATCGGCCTGCTGGCAAGTGCGGGACTGCGTATCAAACTCCCGTGGGGCGCTCCCCATGAAGAAGCGCGCGCCAAACGCCTGGCGGCAGGATTTGATTATGTGGACGTTCTGCCGCGCATGAAGCTGGATGGCGTCGCTCAGGCGCTGGCAGGCGCTACGGCTGTGGTCTCCGTGGATACGGGACTCAGCCACCTGACGGCGGCGCTGGACCGTCCTAATATTACGCTTTACGGCCCAACGGACCCGGGCCTGATCGGCGGCTATGGAAAAAATCAGTATATCTGCCGCCCGGAACACTCATCGCAGCTGAGCGATCTCAGCGCCGCTGCGGTATTTGCGCAATTAGAGCCTTTGCTGGCAGCAGAGAGAGCCTATGTCTGATTTTTTCTCAGCGGAGCGCCCGCCAAAGCGCGTGCTGATTATTAAGCTTCGTCACCACGGTGACGTCTTGCTTACCTCGCCGGTTTTTACCGTGCTGAAAAAGAACTGGCCGAACGTGGAAGTCGATGCGCTGGTTTATGACGATACCCAGGCGATGCTGACCAGCCACCCGCATATCGACCAGGTGCACACTATTGGGCGCAACTGGCGCAAGAAGGGCTGGTTTGAACAATTCCGCCTCTACCGCGCCCTGCTGAACACCCTGAAAGGCCGTCAGTATGACGTGCTGATTAACCTGACCGAACACTGGCACGGCGCGCGCCTGGCGCGTCGCCTGAAACCGCGCGTCTCCGTCGGCTTTAAGCCGGATAAGCGCGGTGGCCTGGCGCGTCGCCGTTGGGTGAAATCGTTCACCACGCTCTATCCGGCGATTCAGGACAACAGCCGTCATATGGTGGAGGTTAATCTGGATGCCCTGCGCCGGATCGGCATTCATCCGCAGTCCGATGAAGACAAACATACGCTTTTTGTGCCCGGTGACGCGGCAGAAGCCTCTGTGGCCGAAAAGCTGGCCGGGTTTGGGCTCACGAGTAAATCCTACATTCTGGTTCACCCGACCTCGCGCTGGATGTTTAAGGCCTGGGATATCAAAAAGCTGGCAGCGACCATTGATAACCTGGCGGCGCGCGGCCTGCCGATCGTCCTCTCCGCCGCACCGTCAAAAGAAGAGAAGGCCTATATGGATGAGCTGCGCGCAGCCCTCACCCAGCCGGTCTTTGATTTAAGCGGTCAGCTGAACCTGAAAGAGCTGGGCGCGCTCATGAAGCACGCCCGGGTGTACTTCGGCGTGGATTCCATGCCAATGCATCTTGCGAGCGCCGTCGGTACGCCAACCGTCGCCATCTTTGGTCCTACCGGCGCCATCAAATGGGCGCCGTGGGGGGTAAATTATCGCGTAATCGTTGCCGGGTTTACCTGCCAGCCGTGCGGCAAAGCGGGCTGCGGAGACAGCGGTGTCTCTGACTGCATCACGGCCATCACCCCACAGCAGGTGCTGAGCGCCATTGATACGATGCTTCTGGAAACGGAAACACCTGCATGAAGCTGGCTATTGTCCGACAGACCTACAACCCCAACGGTGGCGCAGAGCGTTTTGTCTCACGTGCGCTAAACGTGCTGGCGCAGGATACCTCCCTTGATGTCACGCTGATTGCTCGCCAGTGGGAGGATGCCGCAGGCTGGAAAACGCTGACGGTCAATCCGCCGTTTCGTAATCGCATCGCGCGTGAATCCGGTTTTGCCCTCGAAGCCGCCGCGCATTTTGCGCAGTTTGATATTGTGCAAAGCCACGAACGCATACCGGGCGCTACCATCTTCCGGGCGGGCGACGGTGTTCACGCCACCTGGCTTGAGCAATATGGCCGCATTCTGTCGCCGCTGGCGCGCTGGGCGCAATCTCTGAGCCGCTATCACCGCTACATTTTGCAGGCCGAGGCGCAGATGTTTACCCATCCGCAGCTGCGCAAGGTGATCTGTAATTCGAAGATGGTGCGAGATGATATCGTGCGTCGCTTCGGGCTGCCGGACGACAAGCTGACGGTGATCTACAACGGCGTGGACACCGTTCAGTTTAGCCCTGAGGTCCGCGCCCTTTCGCAGCGTGATGCCCTGGGTATTCCTCCTGACGCACCGGTGCTGGCGTATGTTGGGTCAGGCTTCAGCCGTAAAGGCGTCGCCACCGCGCTGCGCGCCATTGTGGCGCATCCTGACGTCTGGCTGCTGATTGCCGGCCGCGATAAACATGCGCGGAAGTTCGAAAAGCTGGCGCAGGCGCTGGGGATTTCCTCACGAGTGAAGTTCCTGGGCCCCGTTGCCAACGTGCGTGAAGTCTATGGCACGGCGGATGCCCTTATCCTGCCGACGCTCTACGATCCCTTCCCGAACGTCTGCGTGGAAGCGCTGGCCTGTGGTTTGCCGCTGCTTACCAGCCACGGCTGCGGCGCGGCGGAGTGGATAACCGAGGGTCAAAACGGCTGGGTGCGCGATGCGCTGGACAGCGAAGGCTACCAGCAGGCCCTCTCGCTGTGGCTGAAAGGCCGTGAACAGGGTGTCGATTACTCCGCCGCTGCGCGTGCAACCGCCAAGCCCTTCACCCTGGACAGAATGGCGAAAGAGCTACAGGCGCTTTATCGCGATTTGCTGCGCTGAGCGGCATCGGAGAAGACTTTCTCCATCGCGTCCAGCATACATTCGCGGGTAAAGTGCGTGCTCAGGTAGTCATATCCCTGTTGCGCGAGCGTCTCACGAAGGGCTGAGTCGTCATAGAGTTTCATTATGGCATCGTGCAGCGCGTTTTCGTCGCGCTGCGCGACCAGCACTCCCGTCTGCCCGTTAATCACCGCATCTCCCGTTCCACCCGCATCCGTCGCAATGGTGGCAATACGGGTGGCTAACGATTGCAGCACGCCCTGCGGAACACCTTCCATATCGTGCGAAGGGCTGAGCGCAATATCAAAGGCCGGGAACCAGCGTTCCGGATCGGATTGATGTCCCGCCATGACTACGCGGTGCTGTAACCCCAGGGCGGTGATTTCCTGTTCCAGCGTCGCTTTGTGCGGACCTTCACCGACAATCGCCAGCTTGATGTGTGGATTGGCGATTTTCGCCAGGGCGCGCAGCAGTACGCTATGGCCTTTGTTCGGGCGCAAATGCGATACCACGCCCAGCCAGAAATCGTCCTGCGACAAACCACAATGAACCCGGGCCTGGTGCTTATCTCCCGGATGGAAACGCTGCGTATCGACACCGCTTGGCACCGACGTACTCTGAGACATCGGCACGCCAATATTTGCCACCTGATGGCGCAGCGCCTCGCCGGTGGTCACGATATGCGCGCAGGCCGTGCGGAAGAGCCAGCGGGTCGTCCAGTTGTTGCGCGGTACGCCGGACGCATGACGGGTTCTCACCAGTGGTACAGGGTTGGACAGCGTCAGATTCGCCAGCGCCACCAGCCAGGTATCGGCAGAGTTATGGCTGTTGATGACGTCAATCGAGTGACGGTTATCCTTCATCCAGCGACGCAGCACCTGCAGGTTTTTAAGGTTCTTACGCTTCAACGGCATCGTGACCACCGTCAGACCGGCATTGCGTGCCAGCGCGTGAAGCGGCGCAGTTTCCGGACAAAGGAGAGTCACCTGATGGCCACGCTGAATCATCCCAAGCGATTCGTTGATAATGCGCAGAGGCTGCCCGCCTTTGCCGCCGTCTGCTTCAGTGTGAACAATATGCATATATTTCCTGTTAAAAATCTCGCCCGCGTGACGCTAATTTTCCACCTGAAACGATCTTTGTCCCTCCAGGCATATGTTTTTAGTATCCACCAGATATAATACAGCGCGAATGGTACCACCATATTGGGTGGCCTGCCCTGAACACAACGGAGAAAGCATGTCCGACAAACCTTTATTGAGCCTCGTGGTCGCCGTTTATAACGGTGAAAAATTCCTCAATGCATTTTTCGACAGCATTAAAGCTCAACATTTGGACAGTCTGGAACTGGTCGTTGTGAACGACGGGTCAAGCGACAGCTCCTCCACCATCATTGCGCAGTACGCCAGCGAATTCCCCTTCTACAAAGTTATCGATCAGGCCAATCAGGGCGTGTCGGCCGCGCGTAATACCGGCCTGGCGGTGGCAACGGGCGAATACGTCGCCTTCCCGGACATCGACGACGTGATTTATCCGGGCATGTACCCTCGCCTGCTTGAGATGGCCAAAAAGAACGATCTTGATGTCGCGACCTGCAACGGTACCTATATCTACGACGACGGACGCCCGTCGAAAAAGATCTTCCCGTCCGACAAGCTGCAGTCCACCGACGTGCTGGACGGCCCAACCTGGCTTCAGCGCGCGCTTTCATCACGAAAGTTCCTGCACGTGACCTGGCTCAATATCTACCGTCATGCTTTCATCAAGGAGCAGGGCTTCACCTTTGAACACGGTCTGCGCCACCAGGATATCCCCTGGACCACTGAAGTGCTGCTGACCGCCAAACGCGTGCAGTACACCGACGAAACCTTTTACGATTACCTGATCCACTCGGCCTCGGTGTCGCACACGCCGGGAACGGACGACACGCGAATGCGCAACGCCCGCCACTACATGAAAATCCTCGAAATGCTTGATGCAATCAACCAGCGTTACCCGGATGCGGTGCGCCATGTGCCGGCCTGCCAGTGGCAGATTGCCAAAGAGGGTCTGGGCATTCTTCACGCCATTAACAACATCGGCGATCAGAGCAAAAAGCGTGAAATCATCCGCGAGCTGTTTGACCGCGGGATCTGGTCGCTAATCTGGAAAAACGCCCGTGGGCTGCGCCAGCACTGGCGCCTGGGACGCCGTTATTTCCGTCTGAAACGGTATCTGGCATAAGAGATAGCTTTACCTGGCTTAAATGCTTAGAATTTGCCCGCCGAAACTAAAAAAACGGATAATCGCTTGGAATTGTTGTATACCGCCCTGCTCTACATTATTCAGCCACTGGTGTGGCTGAGACTGTTGCTTCGTAGCCGTAAAGCGCCTGCGTATCGTAAACGCTGGGCTGAACGCTATGGCTTCTGCCGCAATAAAGTCGCGCCGGACGGTATTTTGCTGCATTCCGTTTCTGTCGGTGAAACGCTGGCGGCAATCCCGCTGGTTCGCGCCCTGCGTCACCGCTACCCGTCGCTGCCGATTACCGTCACGACGATGACGCCAACCGGCTCGGAGCGCGCGTTATCCGCTTTCGGCAAAGACGTTCATCACGTCTATCTCCCTTACGATCTCCCCTGCGCCATGAATCGTTTCCTGAATACCGTTCGCCCGAAGCTGGTGATTGTGATGGAAACCGAACTGTGGCCGAACATGATTTCCGCCCTGCATGCCCGTAAAATTCCGCTGGTGATTGCCAACGCGCGCCTGTCAGAGCGCTCGGCGAAAGGTTACGGCAAGCTGGGTAAATTTATGCGCCGCCTGCTGAGCAAAATCACCCTGATTGCCGCGCAGAATGAAGAAGATGCGGCACGCTTTATCTCTCTGGGCCTCAAACGCAACCAGCTTGCGGTGACGGGCAGCCTGAAATTTGATATTTCGGTTACCCCGGAACTCGCCGCCCGCGCGATCACGCTTCGCCGCCAGTGGGCCCCGCGTCGTCAGGTCTGGATTGCGACCAGTACCCATGACGGTGAAGAAGAGATCATCCTGCAGGCGCACCGCAAGCTGCTGGAAAGCTTCCCTGATTTACTGCTAATCCTCGTGCCCCGCCATCCGGAACGTTTTAAAGATGCCCGTGAAATGGTGCAAAAAGGCGGTTTCAGCTTCACGCTGCGCAGCAGCGGGGAGATCCCGTCTGGCAGCACCCAGGTGGTGATTGGCGATACGATGGGCGAACTGATGCTGCTCTACGGCATTGCTGACCTCGCGTTTGTCGGCGGCAGCCTGGTGGAGCGCGGCGGCCATAACCCGCTCGAGCCGGCAGCCCACGCGATTCCGGTGCTGATGGGGCCACATACGTTTAACTTCAAAGATATCTGCGCGAAATTACAGCAGGCCGATGGTTTAATTACCGTGACCGATGCGGACTCCGTAGTTAAAGAGGTCTCAACCCTTCTGACTGACGAAGATTATCGCCTGTGGTACGGGCGACATGCGGTCGAAGTGCTGCACCAGAACCAGGGTGCCCTGACCCGTCTGCTGCAACTTCTGCAACCTTACCTGCCCCAGCGGAGCCACTGATGTCAACGCGTCTGTCGGTCGTGATGATCGCCAAAAACGCCGCCGACCTGCTTCCGGACTGCCTGGCGTCGGTAGCCTGGGCTGACGAGATAGTCATTCTTGATTCCGGAAGTACGGACAACACGGTGGACGTTGCCCGGGCAGCGGGCGCAAAAGTCTTTATCGATACTGACTGGCAAGGCTATGGCCTCCAGCGCCAGCGCGCGCAGGGGTTTGCCACCGGAGATTATGTCCTGATGCTCGATACTGACGAGCGCATCACGCCGGAGCTTCAGCAGGCCATTCAGGCGGTGCTTTCCTCACCTCAACCTGGTGCTGTATACAGCATTGCCCGCCGCAACTACTTCCTTGGCCGTTTTATGCGCCACAGCGGCTGGTATCCTGACCGCGTGACGCGCCTCTACGAGCGCGAGCGGTATCAGTACAACGACAATCTGGTGCATGAATCTCTGGCCTGCGACAATGCCCAGGTCATCCCCCTGACGGGCGATTTGCTGCACCTGACCTGCCGCGATTTCGCAAGCTTCCAGCGCAAACAGCTCAACTATGCCACCGCATGGGCGCAGGAGCGTCACCAGCGTGGCAAGAAGGCCTCGCTGACCGGAATCTTCACCCACACGCTGGGCGCGTTCCTGAAAACGCTGCTGCTGCGTGGTGGCGTGCTGGACGGTAAGCAGGGCTGGTTACTCGCGGTAGTCAATGCCCAGTATACTTTTAACAAATACACCGAGCTGTGGGCGCTCTGCCGCGGCTACTCAGAGAAAACGTGAGCCATGAGCACAAAAGCGATTTATCCGGGTACCTTCGATCCGATCACCAACGGTCATCTTGATATCATCACCCGTGCGGCGTGCATGTTCGACAAGGTGATCCTGGCGATTGCCGCCAGCCCCAGCAAAAAGCCGATGTTTGATCTCCACGAGCGCGTGCAGCTTGCCACCGATGCCATTTCGCACCTGCCGAATGTTGAGGTGGTCGGATTCAGCGACCTGATGGCGAACTTCGCCCGGGCCCAGCAGGCGAACATTCTGATCCGCGGTTTACGCGCGGTGGCAGACTTCGAATATGAGATGCAGCTGGCGCACATGAACCGCCACCTGATGCCGGAGCTGGAGAGCGTATTCCTGATGCCCTCCAAAGAGTGGTCGTTTATCTCGTCCACGCTGGTGAAAGAGGTGGCGCGACATCACGGGGACGTTACCCATTTCCTGCCGGTTAACGTCCACCAGGCGTTGATGGAAAAGCTCAAGTAGCCCTATTTCTGGCACTGACGGCAGTAGAACGTGGCGCGCTGGGCGTGCTTCGTGGCAATAATGGGTGTGCCGCAGACTCTGCACGGTTCGCCCTTACGGCCATACACCTGCAGCTCCTGGGCAAAATAGCCCGGCTTGCCGTCACTTTGCAGGAAGTCCTTCAGCGTTGTCCCCCCCTGCTCAATCGAGCGCAGCAATACGGCTTTAATCACGCGGACCAGCAGCTCACACTCCTGCGCCGACAGCGACGAGGCCAGCCGATCGGGGTGGATCCCGGCCGCAAACAGCGATTCGCTGGCGTAGATATTCCCCACGCCGACCACCAGCTTGTTATCCATCAGCCAGGGCTTAATCGGGCTTTTCTTCTTCGCGCACTTCGCCTTGAGGTATTCCGCGTTAAACGCGTCTGAGAGCGGCTCCGGGCCGAGATGCGCCAGCACGTTATGCCCTTCCAGCTCCTTCGTCCACAGCCACGCGCCAAAGCGCCGTGGATCGGTGTAACGGAGCACTTTGCCGTTGCTCATCACCAGATCCACGTGGTCGTGCTTTTCCGCAGGCAGTTCTTCGGTAAGTACGCGCAGGCTCCCGGACATCCCCAGGTGGATAATGATCCAGCCGTCGGGCAGCTCCAGCAGCAGGTATTTCGCGCGGCGCCGCACGCTAAGGACGGGTTTATCGCTCAGGGCATGGATCTCATCGGACACCGGCCAGCGCAGACGCCCGTTACGGACAACCGCGTGAAGAATCGTCGCGCCGACCAGATGGGGCTCAATGCCGCGACGGCTGGTTTCTACCTCAGGTAATTCAGGCATGGTTCCTCCGTTGAGATACAGAATGCAAAAAACCCCGCAGTTGCGGGGTTTTTCGATACAAGGAGACTAAAATTATTTGATTTTAGCTTCTTTGTACAGTACGTGCTGGCGTACAACTGGATCGAATTTTTTCAGTTCCAGTTTTTCCGGCTTAGTACGTTTGTTCT
>OGEK01000186.1_pt1 | contig 73592 bp, 57 predicted proteins | sample 1570641 | NCBI WGS metagenome assembly OGEK01 (sample SAMEA2582136, study PRJEB24529) | metagenome | biome: Human gut stool | place: China | collected 2011
AAATTCATGTATAGAATAATATTTACTCAAAGTATCAACTCCTTTCAATAATATTCTACTCTAATACCTTATAAAACTCAACATGTGCTTATATGATTTTATAATTTATTTTTAACTGCTAATAACCTCCAGATAATAAAATATAAAAGTATCAATTTAACTAATTAATATTAATATACCACTGGACGGAAATGTTTCTGTAATTACGGAATGAAATGTAGTCTAATGGTCATGAATATCAGAAAAGCCAGTAATGTTTCGGGTATATATCAAAAACATTACTGGTCTTTTTTTATAAGATTATTCCACACTTTTTATTCGATACAGGGAATCTCATAATTCCAGGATTTACGGATATCGTCCATGATTTTCATAATCCTTATTGTCTCTGCATGAGGCATTTCCGGACACTCCGGTTTTCCCTCATGAATTGCTTTCATGCAGGATTCTACCTCATATTCATATCCTGAAATCTGTTCCGGCACAACATAAGAAGCCACTTCTTTATGTTCGGTATCAAACACTGTAATCTTTTCCGGATTATTGATATTCTGCACCTGCATATATCCTCTGGTTCCGAAAATACTTCCCATTCTGTCTGAGATTTCTCTTGCTCCACACTGAATGGTTGCCATGCGGTCTCCCTCAAACACCATGGCAATGCTGTCCAGAATATCCACTCCATTCTGAAAGATTGCAGTAGCCTTTACATCCTTTACCTTATCGCCAAGCACCATGGAGGCAAAATTGATCGGATATACGCCTACATCCAGAAGAGCACCTCCTGCAAGCTCCGGTTTACGGATACGTTCCACATGACTTACTGTATAGCTGAGATTCGCGGTAACTGCCGTAACTTCTCCGATCACACCGCTTTCAATAATATCGTTGATCATCTTTCTGGACGGCATATATCTTGTCCAGATTGCTTCTGTGATCAGAAGCTTTTTCTCTTTTGCAAGATCAAATAATTTCTGTGCCTGCTCTGCATTTACAGTAAATGCCTTTTCGCAAAGTACATGTTTTCCCGCTTCCAGACACATCTTTGCATGCAGATAATGGTGTGAATGAGGGGTTGCGATATAAACCAGTTCAACCTCATCATCTGCCAGCATTTCCTCATAGGATCCATATGCTTTTTTTACTTCATATTTCTTTGCAAATACCCGGGCACGTTCCAGATCACGAGCAGCAACCGCATACGCCTCCACATCTTTCATTCCTGCCACTGTTTTCGCCATAGTAGAAGCAATGCCTCCTGCTCCCAGAATACCTAACTTCATTTTATTGTCCTCCCATATTTATAGCAGATAAAATTATCCACTTCGCTACTTGCTCTAATTTTACAGCACCATCGCCCGGAGGACAAGTTTATTCCGTTATATGTTTATCCCATATCATTCATTTATTTTTTCAGTTTCTCTTTTTTCGTTTCGTCATCAACCCTCCAATCCTTCCGGTCTCTTTCGCAGACAGACTTTTCCATCCATCACTCAATACTCTGTCCAGCAGTCCCATTTCCTCTGCAATTTCATACTTCATTCTGACCTCCGGCAATAATTCTCCATCAAGATAAGCTTTTATTTCCTTCTCTTTATCCAAAACAGCCCACACTCCTTTTCTTTGGAGTATGGGCTGTTTTCTTAATTTTTATACTGTATTTCATTCAAACGGATATTCGCAATCCGCTTCGCTGCCTGCCTGATTCGGTTAAACTTCTGTCTATTACAGATTGGATCCTGAGATTCTGTTATCTTTTCGGAATAATAATTGCAGCAATAATATATGCCCAGATTCCCGCACCGCCAAAGCAGGTAAGGATCACCCATGCCAGACGCACCAGCGTAGGGTCAATATCAAAATATTCTGCGATTCCTCCACATACACCGCAAAGCATACTGTTTTCTGATGATTTGTATAAACGTTTGTCACCCATGTCCATTTCCTCCTTAAACCCAGATTAGTCGAGCAGATAAAATCATCCGCTTCGCTACTTACTCTACACCGAATAACTTCCTGATTCGGTTAAATACCACTTTTATTTCTGCACGTCAGAGTATATGCTCTTCAGGATATCTGCAAATCTCTGTGCTCTTTCCCGGAGAAATCTACTGATATATTTCCCATACCGCACTCCAGATCCAGTTTCCTGTCTGCGCCTTTATTGGAAATGGTTTTCTCCCGTCCAAGTCCACTGTAGGAATCAGAACCTACATCCAGATTTCCCACTCCACATTCCAGATCATAATTATAATCCTCCTGCGTACCGGTCAGTGTCAGATCCAGTTCACCCAGACCACATTCTCCATCTGTCTTCCTGGCGCTCAGATCTGCAAATGTCATACTTCCGGTTCCGATTTCCAGATCTGCCTCCCTTGCAGTCACCGGATTCTTACTTTCAAATTCCCCGGCTCCCATCTCCACACTCAGCTTCTCTGTCTCAATATCTCTGTTCAGATAAACAGTACCTGCACCCATCTCAATCTCCAGCTCCTGAAGCTTAACATCTTCCGGATAGGAGATACACACCTTTCTGTTTTTAGACAGTTTTTTCGTGCTTCTGACCTTAAGAGTATCCGAACTCTCCTTCACTGTCACATTCTTCCCACTGTCATCATAAACTCTGACACAGAAACTGTCGCCCTCTTCCAGGATCAGATCATCGTACTTCAGCTCTATATCCAGCTTTGTGGGCTGATACTTCAACTGATATACAGTGCCATCTTCCTCATTCTCATCAACAGCGCGGGCATAATCCTCACTGTCGTCACAGTCGTCGCTGTCGTCATAATCATCGCTGTCATAGTCATCGCTGTCATCATAATCATCATCGTCATCATAATCATCGCTGTCATCATAATCATAATCCCCGTCTGCCACCAGAAGCACCCTTTTCAGACTTTCCACCCCTGTCAGTTCCGACATACTGGCTCCCATAACACCACCAGCAGCTGTCAGCCCGATTCCCACAGCACCAAAAATCCCCGCTGCGATCAACATTCCTTTTGTAAACTTCTTCATTTAACCTCCTCCTTTCTCTTTCTGTAAAGCAACCTGTTAAAAAAGTCGGTAATCTTCCGAAACCACTTCGGCACAATACGTACTGCGACACTGATCAGCCCCAATACCATAAGGATTGCCAGAGCAATCATAAGACATCCAATTCCTATTGTCAGGATTCCGGTTCCGATCATTACAGTCAAAAGCCCTGCTCCAGCCACAACAGCTGCAAGCCCGCCAACCAGTAAAGCCACAGCGCCTATACCCAATCCAACGATCAGCCAGAACGGAAGCAGTAAGATTCCAACTGCAAATGTCAGAATCCCACCAACAGCCCCCTTAACAAAAGGAGAAATAAAAACCAGCAGGATCACCGCAAGGATCAGCACCGCCTGATTCCCCTTTCTGAAAAAACGCTTCCCTGTTCCCGACTCTTCTCCATATTTCTCAGGCATCTGTCCTCTCTCTTTAGTCCGGACATCCTCATAGCCATGCTCCGTATATTCTCCATACTCATAGCCTCCTGCCGAACCTTTCAGATCCGCCTTGATAATCGCTGCAACCTTCTCTGGACTTCCAAGTTCCCTGAGCACCGAAGCTTCATTCTCAGCTCCTGCATCATCGAAATAACTATTATAAAAATCAAGGGCATCCTGCCTCTCTGTCTCGGAAATATCAGCAAGCAGCTTCTCCAGCTCCTGCATAAACTGCGCCCTGTCCATCATCCTATTCCTCCCTCAAACATCCCGCTTATCTTGGATGCATAAATTTTCCATTCAGCTTTATAAAACTCCAGCTGCGCAGCACCTCTGTCCGTCAGCTTATAATAACGCCTGTTACGTCCTGCATACGCCATATCGTAAACCTCCAGACAATCATCCTTCTGCAGCCTCCTGAGCACCGGATACAAAGTAGACTCCGAAACATCCAGAACTCCACGCACATCCTGCGTGATCTTATACCCGTAAGTCCCTTCCTTCTCCTTAGAAACAACCGCCAGAACAACCGCATCCAGAAGCGCAGCACCCGTATTAAAAACCATATGCTCACTCCCTCGTTTCAATTATGTTCTGTACAGACAGCATCATCTCTGCAATCCAGCCTTAGAGCGTGTCTGAAAAATGCTCCAGACTATACCAAAGGTAAACGCCATTTCACATCTGATACATTTATTCCATCCTGTTCACATACTATACAGAACATCAATATTGTTTTGTTAACGATATTATATGATGTATAATATGATTTTGTCAATACTATTTAGCAAAAATCATTTATACTTTATAATCATTTTGATACCTTTACCGAAAATACCTCCTTAACGTCTTCCGGTTTACTATAGCACTCCTCATAAATAATGTATTTAAAAGCATTGCTATATATCAATTTCTTATTTCATAAATTACTGCAAACAATCCAGTCCATCATAGCGTGAAGTCCTGCTGAACTGTCTTGATTGCATTATTTTATTAAATTGCTATAGTATTTCATAAACTTAATATTCCATAAACCTCACGTTATACTACAGTTATTTTCAGTAAACAGCGCAGGAAAATATATCTGTCTGAGTGCATTTGCAGGCATCTTAGATCTTCTTAGCCGGTAGAAATCTGCGTTATGGAGAAAAATCGCAACCTGTCTGAGCGAAGCCTGCAGCGGAGCGAGTTTTGCATTTTTCTCCATGCTTTTAGCAGATTTTTACCGGCTTAGAAGATCTTAGATGCCGAAACCGCACTCAGACAGATATATTTTCCTGCGCGTCCCCACCCACCAATCAAAAACTACAGCAAAGGAAACCAACCCATTATGATTATGAACGAAAATACAACACCCCTCCACCCAGCCTTCCTCACCCGAATGAAAGAAATGCTCGGCAACGAATACCCCTCCTTCCTCTCCAGCTTCAGCGCTCCCCGAACCTACGGCCTGCGCATAAACACCTCCAAGATCACCTGCGAAGACTTCGAAAACCTGTCTCCATTTCCAACCCGTCAGATCCCATGGATCAAAAACGGCTACTTCTACGATGAAGACATCCGTCCTTCCAGATGCCCATACTACCAGGCCGGCCTCTACTACCTTCAGGAACCCAGCGCCATGACCCCCGCATCCCGCATCCCCATCGAGCCGGGTGACAGAGTCCTGGACCTCTGCGCAGCCCCGGGCGGCAAGGCAACTGCAGCAGGCGCAGCACTTCAGGGACAGGGACTTCTGGTAGCAAACGATATCAGCACTTCCCGCGCCAGAGCCCTCCTTCGCAACCTGGAGCTCTTCGGTATCCCAAATGTTTTCGTAGCAAACGAAACACCTGCAAAGTTAACCAAAGCATTCCCCGAATTCTTCGACAAGATCATCCTGGATGCCCCATGCTCCGGAGAAGGAATGTTCCGTAAGGAAGAAGCCCTTGCCAAAGACTGGACTCCCGAAAAATCCCTGGAGCTTTCCGAAATCCAGAAAGAGCTTATCCTCCAGGCAGCCGATATGCTCCGTCCCGGCGGACTGATGCTTTACTCTACCTGCACATTCGCGCCTGCAGAAGACGAACAAACTGTTTCCTGGCTTCTGGAAAACCGTCCTGACATGGAACTGGCAGAAATGGAAGATTATGAAGGCTTCTCCCATGGAGTTCCTGAATGGGGAAACAAAAATCCTGAACTTATCAAATGCATCCGGATTTTCCCACACAAAATGAATGGAGAGGGACACTTCCTTGCGCTCTTCCGTAAAAAAGGACAGGCAATCAAGGAAAGCTCCCGTCCTCACACAAAACCGGACAAAAACGCATTTCCACTGATTGAGGAATTTCTGAACGAAATCGGTCTGAAAACTCTCTGTGGCCAGCCGTTTGACTGGGAACGTGTGGAAATCCGCGGTGATAAAGCCTACTATCTTCCCCCTGTTGCCCACAACTTCCGCGGCATCACCTTCTTAAGAAACGGTCTCTATCTCGGTGACCTGAAGAAAAACCGCTTCGAGCCGTCTCAGCCACTTGCACTGGCGATCCGCAAAAATGAAGCAGAAGCAGTCATCTCTCTCTCCGCTTCTGACGAAAGGATCACCAGATACTTAAAGGGCGAAACCTTAAATATCGAACCCGAAGAAGCAGCTCACAAAAAAGGCTGGCATCTCCTCTGTGCAGATGGGTATCCCATTGGCTTCGGCAAACTGGTCAACCAGATCCTGAAAAACAAATATCCGGCAGGGTGGCGCGTATAACACGCGCTTATCCTGCCGGATATTTGAATTCATAATAATAAATTTTTAGTCCGCTTACAGCAATATCTCTTTCTGCAATGTAAACGAATAAATGATCTTCTCCTTCACTTTTTTTCCTGTCATCCGCTCCAATGCCCGGGCATAATCCTCAAGCTGCACATGATACAGATCGATCAGCTTCTGTTCCTGTCCTCTCTTCACTCTATCCGTTTTATAGTCCACAAGAACAATCTCATCTTCTTCCATAAAATAGGCATCGATAATTCCCTGCACCAGCACTGCTTCGTTCTTCCACCCATCATCGAGCATAGAAGCACTTCTCTGGATCACAAAAGGCTGTTCTCTGTAAAGATGTTTTTTCATAGCAGCTTTCTTCATCCTCTGCCCCAGCCCGGACTCCACAAACCTCCTGATATCCCGGATCCGGATACATTCCGCTTCCTGCTCTGTCATCTTCCGGCTCTCCAGGAGTCTCTTTAACTGAGCCCGAAGCTGTTCCTCTGTATCTGTTTCTGCATAATCCAGACATTCCATTACTCTGTGATAAGCAGTACCTCTGGCAGCCCCCTTATACTCTTCCTGCTTCTCTGCCATAAATGCGGGAACCGGTGCTTCCTGTTCTTCCTCCTGCTCTTCGGCAGACACACTGATATTCTCTTCCAGTTCACTTTCATCATGCCAGCTTCTCTTTTTCAGGTCCGAAACACTGACTTTAACCGGAATATCTTCCAGATATTTATACGGATATACAAAGGAAAATCTTTTCTCTATCTCTTCCTTCACAGCCTCATCATACACTTTATTTTCATCCCAGTTCTTCAGATATTCCTCCTGCATCTGGTTTCCTGCCTGGATGAGAACTGCCTTTTCTGTCATCTGACGGACAGTGATCTTTTTTATCACAAACTCAGAGATATCATCGTAAATCCCCGGCTGTTTCTTCATGAGGATTCCATATTCCCACAGAAGTTCACTCATGGCCCGATGCCGCACCAGTGCAGGCAGTACAAAAGCCCAGTAATTCTTTGCTTTCATTCTGGTTCCCAGTGGGAGCAGTTCTTCTTCCTCATCCAGAAAACGCGACAGCGACAGCATCTGCTTTTCCAGCTTTCCGACTGTTCCTGTAAGGATCAGTTTCTCTTTTGCTCTTGTCATGGCAACGTAAAGTACCCTCAGTTCCTCTCCCAGACTCTCTTTCAGAAGCTGTCTTCTGATCACCTGCTTATTCAGCGAAGATGCGATCACCCGTTTCTCCGGTATGATAGCATCAGCCCCTATTCCCAGTTCCGGGTGAAGCAAAAGACCTGCATTCATATCCTGAAAATTAAACTGTTTTCCCATACCGGCCACAAATACTACCGGAAATTCAAGTCCCTTACTCTTGTGGATCGTCATGATCTCCACTGCGGTATTGCCCGCTCCTGTCAGATTGACTTCTCCATAGTCTACCTGATATGCCTGTAGCTGTTCGATATAACGAACAAAGTTAAACAGACCCCTGTAGCTTGTCTTCTCATAGTCCATAGCTTTCTCCACAAGCATGGTAAGATTTGCAAAACGCTGCTCCCCTCCCGGAAGTGCCCTTGCATAATCTCCATACCCGGTTTCTTTCAGCACATAAAGGATCAATTCGTGGACCGGCGTATATGCAGCCATATTTCTTACCTTTTCAAGGAGACTCAGAAATCCTTTTAATTTAATATTCAGAGAGTTCTTTTCATCTGTTCGCAGATTACTGTTTAACAATTCAGATTTCAGCTTATCCGGATCCAGTTCTTTTTCGGGGATTTCATTTTCTCCTGCATATGCCGAAACACTCTCATAGAGCAGACCATCAGGATACTGTATTCTAAGCTCTGCCAGTTCCTGTGAAGTGCATCCGACGATCGGTGAACGAAGCACTCCCATAAGCGGAATATCCTGCAGCGGATTGTCACACACCTTCAGATAATTCAATACAGTCACAATCTCGGTTGCAGAGAAATATCCGGTTCTTGATGTACAATATACAGGGATTCCCTGAGACGCCAGCACTTCCCTGAAGGTTTCTGCCCATCCATAGGCAGTGCGCAGCAGGATTACAATATCCCCGTATTCTACAGGCCGGTATTCCTTCGTCTCTTTATCTACAATCTGTTCTTTTCCCACAATTTCTTTAATTCTCTGTGCAATGGCCAGCGCCTCCAGTTCCTGCCCGGTCTGATTTTCCATTTCCCTGCGGTTTCCCGATGCACCTGCGTCTTCATAGTCCTGTACATCAGACAGTTCTTCTCCGTCTCTCTCGACCAGAAGAACCTCTGTCTTTACAAATTCCTCTGACTCTCCTTCCGGAAAAGAAGCTCCGGGATAAAGGGCTGCATCTTTGTCATAGGTAATCCCTCCCAGGTCTTCCCCCATGATCTGTCGGAAAATAAAGTTTACACTCTCCAGAACCTGTTCCCTGCTCCGGAAATTTTTGTGCAGGTCAATTCTCTGCTCCTGTGCTTCTTCTGTGGAATAACTTTTATATTTTTCCATGAAAAGCTCCGGCCTTGCCAGACGGAAACGATAGATACTCTGCTTTACATCTCCTACCATGAAGATATTTTTCTTCTGGTTGATCCACCCGGATACTGCTGTTGTCAGAAGCTCCTGCACTAAGTTACTGTCCTGATATTCATCCACCAGGACTTCATCATACTTTGCGGAAAGTTCTCTCGCAGCCTGGGACATATGGATTTCTTCCCCTTCTTTCGTCATCAGTATCTGCAGGGCAAAATGTTCCATATCCGTAAAATCCAGAATATTCTTTTCTCTCTTTGCCTCTCCGAACTGCTCTTTAAATTCTGCTGTCAGCTCGACTAACATCTCTATTGGACCTCTGATATATCTGATTACCTCCAGAAGTTCCTTCTCTGTACTCTGGAAATATCGCTGCCCCAGTTCCTTCAGAATCCCCTTTTCCTCATCCCGGAGATCTTTCACTCTCTGTTTCTTCTGTTCATCTACATCCGCAGCCTTCTTTGTACTCAGCCGGGCAAATGAGGGTTTCATAAGGATTTCTGCAGTTCCATTATAATCTCTTTTCTCTGCCAGCTCCTGCAGACTCCTTATAAGAAGCAGATCACTGCTCAGTGCCTCATCATACAGATACGGACCATCCGGCTCTGAGCATATTCTTCGAGCCTCCTGCACCAGAAGCTTTGCTTCCTGCAGTTCATCCTTCACTGCATCCCAGAGCATTTTCATCCACTCAGTCTCTCTTAATTCTTCCAGGGAATCAATCCTGTAATCATCCATACAGCTGGACAGCCATTCCTGCGGAAAAGGATTGCTCATAGCCATTTCATATAATTTCTGTATCAGGTTTCCCAGATTTTCATCTGACTTTCCCGTTGCAAAGCATTCCACAAATTTCTGAAACTTTTCATCTTTCCTGGCATAATATTCTTCAAGCAACGCTTTCACAACATCTCCCCGCAGAAGCTTCAGTTCCCCCTCATCTGCCGTCCGATATCCCGGATCCAGTCCGATCAGATGAAAGTAATTCCGGATAATATAGGCACAGAAACCATCAATAGTTGTAATCTGTGCAGTATGAAGCAGGGTTGTCTGTCTCTGAAGATGCTCATTATCGGGATCTTCACAGAGTGCTTTTTCAATAGCTGCCGAGATCCTCTCTTTCATTTCACCTGCTGCCGCTCTTGTAAATGTCATGATCAGCAGTCTGTCAATATCCACAGGATGTTCTTTATCTGTGATCTTACTCAGGATACGTTCTACCAGTACTGCCGTTTTTCCGGACCCGGCTGCCGCACTGACCAGAATATTTCTATCCCGCAGCCGTATAACCTCCTGCTGCTCCTTTGTCCACTGTACGCCCATCTTATTCTGCCTCCCTGTCAAATGCTTTCCATAATTCCTCATCAGAGAAGTTTTTCAGTCTGCGGAATTCATATCCTGACAGCCTGCGGTCAAATCCACATACCGTCATATACGGACAATAAGTACACGCATTCTTTTTTCCGAGCTCATAGGGAGAAACCTCCGCATCTCCCTCCAGAATAGAACTTCTTATCTTCTCAATCTTCGTCCTTACATACCGTCCAAGAACTGCAAACTGTGTTCTGTCTGCCACAGAAGAATTTTTGCGAAAGTTTCCATCCTTATTAAATGCGACAGGAATGGAACCAAGACTGCTGTCCATCCTGTACACAAGCTCCGGATCTGCCTGAACCAACCCATTCATCTTCAGTTCTTTCATAAGACCTGCACTGACTGCTTCCACATCCGCATCTATCTTCTCCTGGATCATAGGATCCTTGATATTGTAATAGAAAACTCCCGCAGGAATAATCTCTTTATCCGGATATTTCTTCTGCTCTACACGCAAGGCACCATCCAGATAGATCATTAACTGTAACTGCAGGCCATGATACAGATAAACCAGGTCAAAGGATGTATTTCCGGTTTTATAATCAATCACCTTCACATACACCTTATTCTGATCTTCCATAATATCTACTCTGTCAATTCTTCCTCCCCCGAAGGTTACCTCAAAGCCTTCCGGCTGAAATTCTCCCTGTTCCAGTTGTTTCTGAAGTGCCCATACCGTCCTTCTGAGGATTCTCCTTGTTCTCTCGATCATATATTCATTTCTGGCACTGCTTTTGAGCACCGTATTTCCATAATCTGCCACAATATTATCCAGACACCGATCCGCAATCTCATTCCGTTCCTGTTCTGTCAGCTCTGTCCATTTCATGCCTCTTTTTCGCACTTCTTCTGCAAAGCTTTCCAGCGCTTCATGCATAACATTTCCCATATCCATAGGTTTAAACTCATATTCCACACGCTCGGTAAGCTTCATTCCATACTGAAGGAAATGTGCAAATGCACAGGCTGCAAAACGTTCCAGTCTGGTAGCACTATAAGGTGAAACTTCTCCATATAATGCCTTCGCCACACTCTGGCTGATAATGTCCTTTGGTTTTCCAGCAAAAGCCGACTGTACCAGCTTCTGTACTCTGCTTCTGTATTCCGGATTCCGCAGATACCAGCTATAAAGCTCTCCAAACATTGCATCCGTCTCATCTGCCTGCTCCAGAATATCCTCATGTTCTTTCTCTGTCTCCTGTACCAGCTTCTCCAGAAACAGATCAATCCCAGCTTCCGGATTTTCCGGATAACAATAATTGTTTATAGAATTTTTATGGGGTCTGACCCCGGCTCCACCCTCAATTTTCAGCTTCAGATACAGACTGCATATACTCCCGATCAGATATGCCGGACTTATGCCTTCTCCTTTTGCATTGGTATCACTATAGGAGAGGATCAGCTTTTCTCCCGGTTTCGTCATATTCAGATACAGATAAAACCTCTGCATATTCATCAGTTCTTTAGGCCCCGGTGCCAGTTCCACTCCTTGCTCCTGGAAGAAATCCCTGTCAAGCTCTGATAAGATTCCGCCTGTCTGTGTACTCTTTGGAATATTACCCTCATTCACGCCAACAAAGAATAACGCCTTAATCTCCTTTAAACGGGATCGTTCCATATCACCCACCATCACCTGATCTACGCTCGGCGGAATCAATGCAACCTTTGCCTGAGAAAGTCCTGATTCCAGAAGCTGTCGGAACTCCTGTCTGTTTACCGTTTCTTCGCCAAGAATCTCAACCATCTTATCCAGCAGGTCCATCACAATTCCATAAATCTGGTTATATTCTTTTTCCATTGCTTTATCGCCTGACTCTTTAAACTTTCGCTCCTGTCGTTTCAGTTTCTGCCAGACATTGCTTTTTTGGATAAACTCATAGAGAATCCGGCAGTACTCTTCCACTGTCTTCTTTCCGGAACCAAATCCCTGTGCAAGTTCCCTTACTTCTTCTGCAAAAATCTCTCTGATCTCATTCAGTTCCTGTATCTTCTCCGCTTCCATTCCTCTGTATACACGAACCCATTTTTCAGACCATTTCTTATATCCCCGGATTCCCAGCGCCAGCACGTAATTCTCCAGCTTATCAGCCTGTTCTCTGGTAACTTCTGACATCCCGCATCTGAGATAACGGAAAACGCTCTCATAAGGAAAGCCCTGCACTGCCATCTCCATGGCAGCACGCAGATACTCCACAAAAGGATTCATCAATACCGAATGCTTCTCGTCAATAAAATATGGAATATCCGCCTCCTCAAATACCTGTGCTGCAAGTCTTGCATATTCTTCCAGATTTCCTGTGATCACTGCAATCTCACCATAGTGGTATCCGCAGGTACGCACAAGTTTTGACATCCTTCTGGCAGCCTCCCGCATTTCTTCCAGGGGGGATGGCGCAGTAAATATTTTTATCTCCTGCTGTTCTTCGGCATACACGCCCTTTCTGTAGCGGAAGATATTTTTCTCCAGAAACTGTAAGGCAGGTGCCTGTGCAAACCGGGACTGTCCGGATGGTTTCAGATACACCGGATCCTCCAGATCTCTGGTCAGCCCTGCAAGTGTCCGTATCATCTGCTTGCTCATAAAGAAAAGCTGATAAGGTTTTCCCGGAGAAAAAGCATCCTCCCGTTCGTCCATAGTCACAGTAACACTTATGCGGTCAGCAATGACCAGAAGTTCCCTGAGCACATTGACCTGAATTGGCGTGAATCCGGTAAATCCATCAAAGAGAAATTCCGCTCCCTTAAGTTTTTCGGAAAAAGGAAGCTGTTTAAGCAGGACATCCATCACCTCTTCCCCTGTCATATAATGCCCCTTCAGGAATTCCCTGAATGACTGATAAAGGATTCCCACATCCTTAAGCTTCATTTCAAGTAATGGCTGATCTTTGGCCTTCTCTTTCATTTCTGCCAGATTCTCTTCTCTGATATCATACTGCATAAATTCTGAAACCAGAGACTTCACCTCATCCAGATATCCCGGCTTATTCATCTGACTTCCCAGATAGGCAAGTTCCTTTCTGTGCTGCTGCACCATTTTCTGCAGCACCATGCTTTTTCCCGTATCTTCCAGAACCTTTCTGTTATCTCCGCCGGTTTCTTCAAATACACGGTACGCAAGACGTTCAAAGCTCAGGATGTCAATATTCAGGATTCCTTTTCCCGGGTGCATTTCCACCAGCGTCTTCTGTGTCTGCATGGTAAACTGCTCCGGAACAATAATATAGTAATTTCTCTCCGGGTGTTCCATGGACTTCCGGATTACTCTCTCATATGCAAAATAAGACTTTCCGGCACCGGAACTGCCGATAATAAACTGTAATGACATTCTTCTCTCCTTACTGTCGGTTACTCACATTCGTTGTTTCAGTATATCATAATTTAAGCACTTCTGTAATAGAATATACAAAACCATCCAGGAGGCGTGTACCATGAGTGCAAAAACAAAAATCATAGTCCTACATATGAAGGAAGTTATATACACCGGCATTTTCCTTCTTCTTGCGGTCATCCTGGCTATTGTACTTTTTTTCATGTTTGGACCCGGTCAGAAAAAAAGTGCCTCAGCCGATGCCAAAAGCCTGTACAAACCGGGAATTTATACTTCCTCCATCGACCTGAATGAAAACACCTTTGACCTGGAAGTAACTGTTGACTCTGACAGGATAACTTCCATCCGTCTGGTAAATTTAAGTGAAAGCACCGCAGCCATGTTTCCTCTCATGGAACCGGCTCTGGAATCACTGGCCAGCCAGATCTATACCTCCCAGTCGCTGGAAAATATCCAATATTCCGAGGATCAGAAGTATACTTCCATGATTCTTTTGAATGCAATTGAAACAGCACTGAAAAAAGCGGAGAACAATTAATCGTTCTCCGCTTCGCCATGCAAAATCAAGCGGATAAAATCATTCACTCCGCTTTGTGATTCTAAAGATCCATGTTCTCAAGCTGTTCCAGCCATACTCTTGCACTTGCATCACTTGGCATTCTCAGATCACCTCTCGGTGAAACTGCAACGCTTCCCACCTTCGGGCCATCCGGAAGACAGGAACGTTTAAACTGCTGTGCAAAAAATCTCCAGTAGAAGGTTTTCAGCCATTTGAAGATTGTCTCCTTATCATACATTCCTTCAAAAGTCTCACATGCCAGCCTGTAAATTTTCTCCGGTTCAAATCCTGCACGAAGCATATAGTACAGATAGAAATCGTGAAGTTCATAAGGTCCTACCAGATCTTCTGTCTTCTGTGCGATCTTGCCATCCTTAGGCGGCAGAAGCTCCGGACTTACCGGTGTATCCAGAATATCAAGAAGAACTTCTGTCAGCTTCTCATCTTTGCAGGTATCCGCATAATAACGTACAAGATGACGCACCAGAGTTTTCGGCACTGAAGCATTCACGCCGTACATGGACATATGGTCACCATTGTAGGTTGCCCATCCCAGAGCCAGTTCAGACAGATCTCCTGTTCCCACCAGAATCGAGCCATCCTGATTTGCACTGTCCATCAGGATCTGCGTTCTCTCTCTTGCCTGACTGTTCTCATAAGTCACATCATGCACAGACGGATCATGAGCAATATCCCGGAAATGTACATTTACTGCTTCTTTGATATTGATCTCACTTAAAGCCGCACCCAGACACTGACTTAATTTGCAGGCATTCTGATAAGTTCTGTCTGTGGTTCCAAAGCATGGCATGGTAATACAGTGGATATCCTTTCTGTCCGCACCGGAAAGGTCAAAGGCTCTTGCGATCACAAGCAGTGCCAGTGTGGAATCCAGACCTCCGGAAAGTCCCACTGTTGCCTTATGGCAATGGATATGATCCATACGTTTCTTAAGCCCCATTGCCTGGATATTCAGGATTTCATCACAGCGCATATCCCTTTCTTCTTTTCGTGAAGGTACGAAAGGATACTGTGAATATTTTCTGGTCAGTTTTGTCTCTTCCACATTCAGATGGAAGCACACTTTAATATGATCACTGTCGTCAGCCGGCTGATAAGTAGTCAGTCTTCTTCTCTCATCGTTCAGCCTCTGCACATCAATCTCACTGCATACAATACCATTGTGGAAACGTTTTCCTTCCGCAAGGATCACTCCATTCTCCGCGATCATATTCTGACCGCCAAAGACCAGATCCTGTGTAGACTCACCTTCTCCTGCATTTGCATATACATATCCGCACACCAGACGTGCAGACTGTCCGGAAACAAGATCTCTGCGGTAGCTGTCCTTTCCGACCATCTCATTGCTGGCTGACAGATTCACAATCAGATTCGCTCCTGCCTGTGCATGGAGAACGCTTGGCGGCAGTGTCACCCATAAATCCTCACAGATCTCTGCTGCTGCCACAAGCTCCGGCTCCTCCTCACAGATAAAAAGAATATCTGTTCCAAAAGGAACTCTCTTTCCCTCAATATCCACATATTCCAGACAGCCAAGACCTGATGCAAAATGGCGCTGCTCATAAAATTCTCCATAGTTTGGAAGATAAGTTTTCGGAACCAGACCAATGATCTCGCCTCTGTTTAAAACCGCTGCCACATTATATAATTTTCCATGATTTCTGAAAGGCACACCTATAAAAACAAGGGCATCCACATCAGCAGTTTCCTTTGTGATCTTCAGCAAAGTTTCCCAGGCGCTGTCGAGAAGACGTCTCTGCAGGAAAAGATCCTGACAGGTATAGCCTGTGATACAAAGCTCCGGAAAAACCATAACCTTCACATGTTCTTTTTCCATCTCATGGATCAGTCTGATAATCTCATTTCCATTGGCATTGCAGTCTGCAACTGTGATATAAGGTGTTGCGGCCGCTGTTTTGATATAACCGTTTTTCATTTTCTACCTCTTCTTCCCTGTGCTCCGGCAGATCCATCTGTCAGTACATTTGCATCTCTTATTTACATTTACGCAGGATTTCTTTCAGTTCTTCCACTGTAAATTCATAATTCTTATTACAGAAATGGCAGTTCATCTCGATGGACTTACCTTCCTGGATCATTTCATTGAGTTCTTTTCTTCCGATGCTGATCAGGGCTTTCTCCACTCTTTCTCTGCTGCAGTTACAGTAAAATTCCGTAGGAACTTTCTCATTAATCTCCATGTCAAAGCCCTCCAGAACTTTCTCAAGCAGACTCTCAGGAGTATGTCCCTCTTCCAGAAGATTTGTGACAGATGTGATTTTCTGTACATTTTCCTCAAGCTTCGCAATTGTGCTTTCTTCCGCAAACGGCATCAGCTGCACGATAAATCCGCCAGCCTGACGTACTGTATTGTCTTTATTCATAAGAACTCCGAGACCAACTGCTGACGGTACCTGTTCACTTGTAGCAAAATAATAGGTAAGGTCTTCTGCGATCTCACTGGTCTGAAGCGCAACCTGTCCAACATAAGGCTCTTTCAATCCCATATCCTTGATCACATTCATAAATCCTATACCGACAGCACCTGCAACATCCAGTTTACCCTTGCTGTTCGCGGGGATACATACATCAGGATTTCCCACATATCCCTTTACACGACCTTTGGAATCTGCAGTTACTGTAATTCCTTCAAGTGGTCCTCCTGCCTTAATCTGAAGTGTAAGGATATCCTTATCCCCCTTCATCATGGTACCCATCATGGCACCTGCTGTAAGAAGACGTCCCAGTGCCGCTGTTGCAACCGGGCTTGTATTGTGATCCTGTCTCGCTGTTTCTACTGTTTCTGTAGTAACTGCCGCAAATGCCCGGATCTGATCATTCGCTGCAATTGCTCTGATAATATAATCGTTCATTCGTTTATTACTCCTGTTATTTCTTTCATATTATTTTCATTTTGTCCATGGCTTAATATCAAGTCAAATCAATAGCAGTCCCGTAAATAATGCATTAATTAAGAGGCTTGCTATAATCGCATCAATCCGCGCGATGTGTCTCAAGTTTCTCCGGAATCCTTCCATGATATCCGTTCTGTGCACTTTTTCCATGCTCTCTTGCAACAAAAGTCAGACGTTCACAATTCTCATCACCCGGATTATGAGTATATGCATCACAGACTGCCACCAGTTCCATTCCTGCTTTCACAATCATAGCCTTGATTGCTTCTATGGAATATGCTTTCTGTACATGTTCCTCCTCACACTTCTCATACAATCCGTCTTCTCTTGGAAGAAAAAGTGCCAGTTCATATACATTCAGGGCATTTTCCCTGTCATAACTGTTCTCCCAGATAAAGCTTCCGTCCTCTCTGTCCTCAGCAATAGTCGTATCACCGATCACATCCCGGTATTTATGGACCGTATTCATATCAAAAATGAACAGTCCGCCCGGATCCAGATAATTATTTACCAGTGCAAAAAGATACTCCAGATCTTCCTCGTCCGTCAGATAATTCATACTGTCACAGACACTGATCACAGCACGAACCGTACCATATAACTCAAAATCCTGCATATCCTGTAAAAGATACAGAATATCATGACCGGATTCCGCCCGCTTCTCCATAGCCTCTGCAAGCATCTCCTCAGAATTATCGATACCGATCATATCATATCCGGCATCTGCAAGCATCTCTGTCACAGTACCTGTTCCACATCCCAGCTCCAGAACCAGACCATCCCTGATCCCGTCCTGAGCCAGTGTTTCTATAATATAGTCTGCCCATTCACGATAGTTTACATTATCCATGAAAACATCATAAACACCGGCAAATCTTCCATATGATTCCATTCATCAGCCCTCATTATCTACCTGTTTTACTGTTCACTCCGTTCACAGCAACACATATTTTCCCTGCTATTCTACCACAACATCCGTTCTTATGTAAATAACAGGTTGGTCTCTGTCAGCGCAAAAAAGGACGACTGTTTTTACAGCAGCCGTCCTTTTCAACTTTTCTGTTACTGATTCTTAGGCATATAGCGGACATACGCCGGTTCTCCATGATAGTAATAGTCAACGCCGTTCTCATCATAAACGTCCTCACCATTAGCAAAATCATAGGTATTTCCGTCATCATCACACCATGTACCGTCACCGTTCGGATAAATTACAAGCGGATATCCGTCGGAGTTTCTGTAAATAGTTCTTGTCTGATCTGTATCATAGTCCGGATCATCTGTTCCTACAGGTGTTCCGTCTGCATAATATCCATTGGAAGAACCATCGTCATAATCATAAGATCCGTCACTGCTGCCATCAGAAGTATAGTCTGATGAACTGTAATCTGATGAACCACCCGATGAAGTATCACTGTAAGAACCATCTGTACCTGCTGAAGAACTTCCATCTGATGAACTGCCGGATGCTGTTGTGTCTGTACCTGCTGCCGCTGTTCCTGTAGTTCCTGAAGTGCCGTCCGCAGTTGTACCTGCTGTAGTTCCTGAAGTTTTTCCTGTTGCTGCTGCTTTCAGTACAGAATCACCGGAAATAGTGAATGAATCAACAGAAGTCTTGATTCCTGCCAGTGCTTTCTCATCCTTTACAGAACCTGCAACACTGTAAAATTCTGTTGTATTATCTGTGAAATATTTATTTACAACATATTTATAGTCACTCTTGTCAGTGAGGTAATGAACTGTATAGCTGTAAACATTTACACCGCTGACTTCCTCTGATTTATAATCCTGGATCTCAAAATCTGTACCTTCTACAAGATTATCTGCCTTTACAAGTGCAGAGGCTGTATCCTGTGAGCTTGGAATGATCGCCACAGACATATCCTCCTCACCGGAACCATGCAGGATCAGGAGTTTGCCCTGTTTCGGTGACTCGAAGCTTAACATATCGTCAGAATCTGATTTATTCGCCCATGTCGCATCCGGAAGTTTAATGGATACTGCTTTGTTCTTAGATGTATAGGTAGTATTCTGGGCATTGGCCGGTGCAGGGGTAGGAGTTGCTTTCGCTGCTTTGGTTGGCTCCGGTGTGGGAGTTACCTGTACCACACTTGAATCCTCGTCACTGCCGCCTCCAAAGCTACATGCAGTCATGGAAACAGATAATACAGCTGTTAAGGCCAATAACATTAGTACTCTTTTATTTTTCATAATATCCTCCTTAGAATAGGTATATAGTCTTCAGGTAATATTTGATATCAGGTCAGGAGAGAAAACCTCTCTCTGACATTATTATAACTGTTCCGTACTTTATAAAATATGGTGTCAGGGACAAAAGGTATTTTGCCACTGACATTATATATTTTACAGTTTCATTACATAGATGTCAATGTCGATTTCTCAGCCTTCTGCGATTTACATAGTCTGTTATAACGCCATTTTTCTGCTTCATCATACCATTTATCTTTTTTTCTCTGTAACTGAGAGATTACTTGTTACTGTTCACACACCACTATCCCGCGAGGTGTTTTGGCATGAATATGCCAAAATCCCGAGACATACAAGCCAAAATTCCATTGCCGCAGGCAATCTGGAATGAATTTTGGCTACGTTACTGTGAACGGAGTGAACAGTAACGATTACTTTTTTATTTTTCCACTTCATACATATGCAGTTCATGAAGGGCTCTTGTTGCAGCGATATATCTCGCCTGACGCACAAGCGGTGTCTGGTCTTTCTGCGGAAATACTGCAAATACCTGATCAAATTCCAGACCTTTTGCCAGATAGAATGTCGTAACTGTAAGACCTTTCTTAAAGCTTGTGCTGTTTCTGTCCAGATAAGACAGGCGTTCTTTTACATCAAATCCTTTTTCTCCCAGAATTTCCTTCAGAATAAGCCACATATGTTCTGCTTCTTTCTCTGTACGCAGGACAACCGCTGCTGTTTCATATTCTTCTTCGCCGAGTTTCAGAGTTTCTGCAATCTCTTCCGCAGCATGGCTCATATCTGCAAATATTTTCTCCTCCACCGGAACACCATGACGTTCAAAGAGTTCCATATCTTCAATACCCGCAAGCTGATTTGCATAAGACGCAATCTCTATGGTGTTACGGTAACTCTTATTCATAATGATCTTGTGGATATCCCTCCCGAAAATCTTCGGCAGAAATTTCAGCACATCCTGCTGTTTATCATCCATAGTCTGTGCCCGGTCACCCAGAATCGTCATTCTGCAGGAGAAAATCCTCTGAATGATCTCATACTGAAGTCTTGAGTAATCCTGCATCTCATCTACCACCAGATGCTTGATATTGCTTCTTCCCTGCTGGCTCTGCAAACGATATTTCAGGTAAAGAACAGGATAAACATCCTCATATTTCAGCTTTCTTTTCTCATAAGAAACACGCGGAAGTCCTTTGTATCCATTTTCTTTCAGGAACTGACTGTAGATCACATAAAGATCTCCGGTCACATACAGCTTCATGAATTTCTCACGGATCAGGTCTTTCTCATCATCCGCCAGATCACGATCCCGCAGGGTTTCCACCTCGTCAATAAAATAATCTGCAACTGCATCCATTCTTGAAAGAAGCGGAAAATCCTGAAATTTGAAATAAAACAATTCAATAATCTCTGATTCTGTCTTTACAAATCCCTTATATTCCACATCTTTAAAATTCATCAGCCGGTCTTCCAGTTCCACCAGATAGCGTTCCATAAGATTTATAAATTCCATGGACTGCTTTTCCTCTGCCAAAGAAGCCTTCTGTGGAAAACGGATTCTGCGTTCAATTTCATCATAGCGGTCTTCGCAGTCAGAAACTGTATCCCTAAGCTGCTTATAGGCAAAAAGATCAAAGCTCATTTCCTTAATATTCTCTTCTCCCAGTTCAGGAAGGATATGGGAGATATAATCGGAAAACACTCCATTTGGCGACAGGATCAGAATATTGGAAGACTTCAGATTCTGTCTGTCATGATAGAGAAGATAGGCAATCCTGTGAAGTGCAACGGAAGTTTTCCCGCTTCCTGCTGCACCCTGGATTACCATGATCCTGTCTTTGGTATTTCGAATGATGGCATTCTGCTCCTTCTGAATGGTACGGATGATGTTCTTAAGCTGTACCTCACCGTTACTTCCCAGTTCTGCTTTCAGGATCTCATCATCAATTTTTACATCACTTTCAAATTCATAGATCATTTTTCCGTTGCGGATCTTGTACTGCCATTTGGAAGCAACCTCACCATGGATTTCACCCATGGGAGCCTCATAAGAAGCCGGTCCTTTGTCATAGTCATAAAACAGACCGCTTACCGGAGCACGCCAGTCGTATACTAATGGAATATGCCCTGCTTTCTCTGCAAAATTTCCAATTCCAATATAAAAGATCTCCGGTTCGTCCTCTCCTTCGTAAATGAAATCCACTCTTCCGAAGAATGGAGAATCTGCCATTCTGCGAAATCTCTGTTTCAGAATCAGCTGCTCTTCATTTGCGGAAATCTGGCGGAACAATGCCTGCTGATTATCATAATTCTCATAGCCATACTGGTCCATCTCTGTATAATTTTCCCAGTAATACTCATGCATTCCCTCAATCTCTTTCTGGCCTTCCACCAGAGAGAGGCTGATCTCTGTGATACGTTCTTTTAATTTTTCCAGCACATAGCCCAGATATTCTCTGCCGTTTTTCTTATCTGTCATATTGTTAATATCCCCTGATATTTGCAACTGTTCAGTAACTTCACAGCTACAATACTCCTTATTATTGTTATCATTTTCTTCTGTTTCTATGATAAAATTTATCATTTTTCGTAAGTTAGTTTTTAATTATAACATATTACCCTCTGACAGAAAAGACTAAAATGTTACTGAGAACGGAGTGAACAGTAACACTAAAATCCCTCAGCCGGTATCTGTGAGATCCTATATCCACCAGATATATTCTCTTTCACAAATACCCCTGAGGGATTTATAATAACTTTATGCAGTTGCCTTATTCTCAAACTGGCTGTTATACAGGTCTGCATAGAAGCCTTTCTTAGCCAGAAGCTCTTCATGATTTCCCTGCTCGATAATGTCACCGTCTTTCATAACCAGGATCAGGTCTGCATCCTTGATGGTAGAAAGTCTGTGCGCGATCACAAAGCTTGTTCTGCCCTTCATCAGATTGTCCATGGCTTTCTGGATACGCACTTCGGTTCTGGTATCTACAGAGGAGGTTGCCTCATCCAGGATCAGAATCTTATTATTGGCAAGGATTGCCCTGGCAATAGTGAGAAGCTGTTTCTGTCCCTGGGAAATATTACTGGTTTCTTCATCCAGAACCATGTCATAGCCTCCCGGCTGCTGCATGATAAAGTTGTGCACATGGGCTGCCTTTGCTGCTGCGATCACCTCTTCATCTGTGGCATCCAGACGTCCGTAACGGATATTTTCCATAATGGTTCCTGAGAACAGCCAGGTATCCTGAAGCACCATTCCAAACATCTCTCTCAGGCTGCTTCTGTTAAAGTTTTTAATGTCATAACCGTCTACCTTAATACTTCCGCCATTGAGATCATAGAATCTCATAAGCAATTTCACCATCGTTGTCTTTCCTGCACCTGTGGGACCTACAATGGCAATCTTCTGACCATCCTTCACATCTGCAGAGAAGTCATTGATAATGATCTTATCCGGATTGTAGCCGAATTTTACATGTTCAAACTGAACATCTCCTGTAAGTGTATCAATATCTACAGGGTTCTTCTCATTCTGGCTCTCTTCCGGCTCCTCCAGGAATTCAAATACACGCTCGGAAGCTGCTGCAGAGGACTGTAACAGGTTGGTGACCTGTGCGATCTGCTGGATTGGCTGTGTAAAGTTACGGATGTACTGGAAGAAGGACTGGATATCACCGACCTCAATACTTTTTTTGATTACAAACACACCGCCCAGAAGAGCTACCATTACGTATCCAAGGTTACCTACAAACTGCATGATCGGCATCATCATTCCTGAGAAGAACTGAGATTTCCATGCAGATTCATAAAGCTTCTGATTGTCTTTTTCAAATTCCTCTACTACATCATTCTCTTTGTTGAAAACTCTGACCACATTATGACCACCGAAGTTTTCTTCGATCTGACCGTTTACTTTACCCAGATAGCTCTGCTGATCCTGGAAGTATTTCTGGGAATGCTTCATGACAGTCTGGATGATGAACATGGAAACCGGCAGGATCAGAAGTGCTGCCAGAGTCATCCACACATTAATGGAAAGCATCATAATAAATACACCAATCAGGGTTGTCACTGATGTGATCAGCTGTGTCAGACTCTGGTTCAGACTCATCTGCAAAGTGTCCACATCATTGGTGATACGGGAGAGGATCTCACCGTTTGTTCTGCTCTCATAATAATTCAGAGGCAGTCTGTTGATTTTCTTTGAAATATCTTTTCTCAGATTATAGGTGACATCATTGGAGATTCCTGACATTACAAATCCCTGTACAAAGGAAAAGCATGCACTTAACACATACAATCCAAGTGTCCATAACAGGATCATCCCGATCTTTCCAAAGTCGATTTCACCGGTTCCGTTTACCTTGGCAACCAGGCCGTTAAACAGCTCTGTTGTCGCCTTACCTAAAATCTTAGGCCCTACAATACTAAACACAGTTCCCGCTACTGCAAAGATAAACATCAGTATAAAGCGGAATTTATATCGTCCCATATAGCGGAAAAGCTTAGCCATGGAGCCTTTGAAGTCTTTCGCCTTTTCGCCGGACATCATACGTCCATGTCCTCCCATAGGACCTCTTCTTCTCTGTTCGCTCATGCCAGTTCCTCCTCTGATAACTGAGATCTTGCAATCTGCTGATATACCTCACAATTTGCCATCAGTTCCTTATGAGTTCCAATGCCTGCCATATGTCCGTCGTCCAGTACAATGATCTGATCTGCACCAAGGATGGTACTGATCCTCTGGGCAACGATCACAGTAGTTGCATCTTTGGTATATTCCTTCAATGCCTTTCTTAACTGACTGTCAGTCTTAAAGTCAAGGGCAGAGAAGCTGTCATCAAAGATAAAGATCTCCGGATCCTTTGCAATGGCTCTGGCAATGGACAGACGCTGTTTCTGTCCACCTGAAACATTGGTACCTCCCTGTGATACAGGGGATTTATATTTCTCCGGTTTGGTATCAATAAATTCTGTAGCCTGTGCAACCTCTGCTGCTTCTTTCACCTGTGCATCAGTGATCTCCGGCTTACCATAACGGATATTGGAATCAATAGTACCTGAGAAAAGTACACCCTTCTGCGGCACATATCCCAATTTGTCACGAAGTTCCTTCTGAGTCATGTCGCGTACATCCACACCATCCACTTTAACAGAACCCTTTGTCACATCATAGTATCTTGGGATCAGGTTAATCAGGGTACTCTTACCACTTCCTGTACTTCCAATTACTGCGATCGTCTGTCCTTTCTTTGCTTTAAAGGAAATATCTGTCAGTACATTCTCGCCTGCTTCCGGGTAAGCAAAGGATACATGGTCAAATTCGATCTCACCTTTCACACTTTCTGACGGATGTACCGGAGTTTCCGGATCCTGAATGGAAACCTCTGTTTTCAGAACCTCATCAATACGAAGCGCTGCCACATTTGCCCTTGGAAGCATAATGGACATTGCAGTGATCATAAGGAATGACATAATAATCTGCATTGCATACTGGATGAATGCCATAACATTACCAACCTGCATGGTTCCGTTGTCTACGGCATGGGCACCACTGTAAATAATGAGTACAGATACTCCGTTCATGATCAGCATCATAAGGGGCATCATAAAAGTCATACATCTGTTGACAAACAGGTTTGTTTTCGTCAGATCCAGGTTTGCCTTCTCGAAGCGCTCTTCTTCATGTTTCTCACGGCTGAATGCACGGATAACAGGAATACCTGTAAGGATCTCACGGGATACCAGATTCAGTCTGTCGATCAGGGTCTGCAGGATAGTGAATTTGGGCATTGCCACCTGGAACAGCACAAAGATCACAACCAGGATCAGTGCAACTGCCACCCCAAGGATCCATGTCATAGAAGAATCTGTATTCAATACCTTGATCACACCACCAATACCAAGGATCGGCGCGTACAGAACAATACGGAACATCATTGCCATAACCTGCTGTACCTGCTGCACATCATTGGTACTTCTGGTGATCAGGGATGCTGTGGAGAATTTGTGATATTCTCTGCTGGAGAAACTCATAACCTTGCGGTAAATGCTATTTCTCAGGTCATGACCAAGTCTGCCTGCCACTCTGGCTGAAATAAATGTAACACTGATGGCTGCCAGCATGATCACCAGAGCCATGGCAAGCATTCTGATACCTGACATCAGGATGTAACGCATCTGGATGGCATCCACATCTGTTCCCAGTGCTTCATATTCTGAAGCAACAAAAGAAACACCAGCCTGTGTCACAATAGACTCCGGCATATCTTTCAGCTTCTCATCCACCTGACTCATGATCTGCTGTACTGCTTCTTCCGGCATCTGCGCCAGTGCTGTCAGTGGATCTGTTCCTTCTGGAAGACCCATCTGTGCAACCATTGCCTGCCCCTGCTCACTGTCTTCGGAAAAGGCAGATACCATCATCATTGCCTTGGAGAAATCCTCATTTAAATTCTCTCTGGTTTCTTTGGAAATATCATCATTTAATACCCAGGTATCATCTTTCTGTGTATAATTCTGTGAAACTTCCTTTTTCTGATCCTCATCCATAAAAATCTGAAGATTCTGCAATGTTGAATCCCGAAGCTTATCCGGCACACTGTCTTCAATACCTTTCTGCTGGATACCTACATTAATGATCTTGGAGGTATAATCCGGCAGGGAAAGATCACAGTACGCCTGCAGAAACAGAAGCGCTATGATCAGGACAATGTATCCCGCTGATTTCTTCAGATATTTCATCAGTTTAATCATTGCTTGATTCCCTCTTTTCCTATTTTTAATGTATGTCTGTGTCAAACTCATAGGTCAGTTCTTTCACAGACAATATTTTTATCTGAACATGCTGATACAGTTTTCTCAATCTGCTCCATCATGTATTTTTCAGTTTCTACCTGTTGACAGGTATCTCCGAAATATTATCCAGAATCTGCCCAAAAAACCTTCGTAAAAGACATAGCTCCGCTTCGCTGAAGTTGCTGAACATCACTTTCTCCACAGCTTTACTTTCCTGTTGGAGCTCCTCCACGATTTTTTTTCCGTTTTCTGTCAGATATACACGCATGATGCGCTGGTCTTTATCATCACGTCTCCTGCAGACAATGTCTGCTTTCTCCAGACGCTGGATACTTACATTTACAGTGGGCGGCGTTACACCCATACATTCTGCGATTTTCTTCTGGCTGCAGCCGTTATTTCTGTATACGATCATAATGATCGGCATCTGTCCCTGCTGGATACCAATTTCCCGTATACGCTGCATACATCTCATACCATATTGGCGGTTGATCTCCATAAAAAGCGCAGGCATGCTCTTCTCTTCTCGTTTCTCTTTCTCATTCTTCTCCTCTTCCGGGCACCACATAACTTCACTCCCTTCCGGCCTCTGTCCTCTTTCAGGTCTGATATTGTTTTTTGATTAGCCTGACTAATCATATATAATATACTTTTAGACAAAAAATGCAAGTGTTTTTTGTGCAGTTTATAATTATTTTAGATTTAACTTTGATATTTCTAATTTGTAAACTTCAATTTTATTTTGTCCGGCTAATATTTTATATTTCTTTCTATCTCTGCATGACTTCTTTATAAAATTCTATAAACACATTAATTGCCGGAGACCGCCATTTATTTTTATGAAGCAGCAGCTGTGTCCATACAGTTACCGGGCAGCCGGCAACATCCAGTCTTTTAATCTGTCCGTCTTTCACATATTTCTCCGAAATGAAATCCGGAAGGAAGGAAAGCAGGCTGCTGTTTTTTACCAGTTCACATATCTGGAGCGGATTTCCGATTTCAAGAACCGGACGGATTTCCAGTGATTGGGATGCAAGGATTTCATTCAGTATTTTTCTGTAACTCATGGCTTGTTCTGTTAACACAAACTCATTCTGAGAGATTTCACTTAATTTCCATGAGCAGTCTGTAACAGAATTGTCAGCCGCTGCAATAAAATGAACCTGTTCTTCCTGTTCCGCGCAAATAATAAAATCCGAATCATAAATATGCCTGTCCAGAGTAAAAACCAGATCTGTTTCGTTCTTCCGCAATTTATCAAACATCTGCTCTGTACCGTTTTCTGTTATCTCCACTTTTATTTCCGGATACTGATGATGAAAACGCAGAAAATCATTTTTAAAATATCTGCTGCAGACAGAACTGGACATAGACAACCGGATCTCGCCTTCAATGCTTTCAGCCGAATTCAGCGAATCAAGCATTTTCGCCTGTGACTTCAGAATGTTTCGAGCCTGCTGCAAAACTAAAACTCCCTTTTCCGTAAGATTGATTTTATGATAATAACGGTCAAACAGCCTGACACCAAGTTCCTTTTCCAGTTGTTTAATCTGTGAAGAAACTGTAGACTGTGTATATCCCAGTTCTTTTGCAGCAGCCGAAAATCCGGAATATTCACATACTGCAATAAAAGTTTTTAACACATTTGTATCCATTTCTCGTTCCTTTCCCATATTTTTTTCAATGTTTCCCATCGAAACGCAGAAGCGTTATTTTCCTTATATAAACGATATTTTCAATAATATACAACAAAACAATCAATTTTACAAATATTGTTTTTTATCTTATAATATCTCTTATATGAACTTCTGAAGGGAGCGTTATCTTATGAAACGTGAACAGCTTGGAAGCCGGCTTGGCTTCATTATGCTTTCCGCCGGCTGTGCCATTGGCTGCGGAAATGTGTGGAAATTCCCGTGGATGTGCGGGCAAAATGGCGGCGGCAGCTTTATGCTGATCTATCTTCTGTGTCTGGTCATCCTGGGAATCCCGGCTCTTGTGTTGGAATTTTCCATTGGAAGAGCGGCTCAGACAAGTCCCCTTTTCATGTACCATAAGCTGGAAAAGCCAGGACAGAAATGGGGGATTTTCGGCTGGTTCTGTCTGCTTGGCAACATTGCCCTGATGGCATTTTACACTGTTGTCTGCGGCTGGATCATTTATTATTTTGTACAGTTTCTCAGAGGTAAAAATGGTTCACTGGGATTTTCAGCCATGATCTCCTCTCCCTCTGTGAATGTATTCTTCTTACTGGTCACTGTAGTCATTGCATTTTTCATCCTTTCCTTCAATCTTCAGGGAGGACTGGAGCGTGTGACAAAATATATGATGTCTGCACTGCTGGTGCTGATGCTTGCTCTCGCTGTGCACAGTTTTTTTCTGAAAGGCGCTGGTGAGGGAATGACCTTTTATCTGAAACCGGATTTCTCAAAGATTGATGGTTCGGTGATCGTAGGAGCAATGAACCAGGCATTCTTTACTTTGTCTACAGGTATGGGCGGCATGGCTATCTTTGGCAGCTATATTGGCAAGGAGCGTTCCTTAATGGGCGAAGCCATCCATGTGATCACACTGGACACACTGGTTGCTTTTCTTGCAGGCGTTATTATTTTCCCTGCATGCTTCACCTTTGATCTGGAAGTAAATGCAGGTCCGAGTCTTCTGTTTGATACAATGGCAGCTGTTTTTAACAACATGTCCGGAGGACGTATCTGGGGATCCTTATTCTTCCTGTTCATGGTATTTGCAGCTATGTCAACCGTCCTGGGTGTGTGCGAGAATATCCTGGCAATGATCCGTGAGCTTACCGGCTGGTCCCGTCCAAAAGGCAGCGTGGTCTGCGGCACAGGAATCTTCCTTCTGGCTCTTACAACTGCCCTTGGCTTCAGTGTATTCCACTTCCAGCCATTTGCAGAGGGAACTACCTGGCTTGATTTCTGGGATTTCATTGTTTCCAACAATATTTTACCCCTTGGCTCTCTCGTCCTTGCACTTTTCTGCTGTAATAAATTCGGATGGGGATGGGATAACTTTATCAGAGAGGCCAATACAGGTAAGGGCTTAAAGGTACAGAGCTGGATGAAACCGCTCTTCCGGTTTGTACTTCCGATTATGATTGCCTTTATCTATGTTTATGGAATGTTCACATTCAACTGGCGTTAAAAAAATAAGCTCCGTGGATTATATCTATCCACAGAGCTTATTTTTTATCCAACCATCATTTTTAATTTTAGTGAACTTTCTGATCCAGCATTCTTCGGATCAGCTCAATTGTATCCTTCAGTCCATAGTTGGCACTATTGATACACAAATCATAGTTCTCCGGTTTTCCCCATTTCTCACCGGTATAAAATTCATAATATTTCTTATGATGCTTATCCATCTGCTTCAGGAAACGTACTGCCTGTTTCAGATTCATATTACGGATATCCATAACGTGCTGCACACGAACCTGGAAGGGAGCACTGATAAACAGGCTGATATGCGGAATGTGATTATTCTTCAAAATCATATCTGCACAGCGCCCCATGATCACACAGTCTTCACTTTTTGCCAGTTCACAGATCAGATCACTCATATTAAAGAAAACCGCATCCTGTTTCGGAAGTCCGTGATAACGATTGAATTCCCTGAACCAGGTTTTCAGATCTGTATGTTTTTTCTTTCTGTATTTATCAAACTTTTCAAAATTTCCTGTATCACTGACTGCATTTTTATCTGCCTGCAGACGCTTCATAACCTGATCAAAGATCTCTGCATCATAATAGTTGATCTGAAGCTGGTCTGCCAGTTCAAATCCGATATCATTACCGCCACTTCCCTGTGTACGGCTGATACAGATGATCAGATGGTCATTCTCGGAAATCTCGTTCTGGCGTCTTACGATCAGATTATTCAGACTGATACGCTCTTTATCTACAATATCTGTCTGTCCAAATGTATCCGGAAGACTTTCGATCTCTTTCAGAATACTGTCATACTCTATCATAAGGCGTCTTCTCTCACTCTTATCCCTGATAGTACGGGCCATATTACTGATCAGCGCCAGTTCACTTCTGAGCAGATGTCCGTCCGGCTTGGTATACATCAGTGCTGCCAGATGACGGAGAGTTGTTTCTTTTTGTCCTGTAAATGTACGTCCCAGAGAGGAACCCACACATTTATAAACTTCTTCATCCAGGTTATAAATGCGTATTGCAAGTTCTTTACATTTTTCCTGATTATCCTGCATAATGATCCTCCCTCCTTATAAAAAGAATACAAACATATCAATAACAAACACCGGAACCAGAAATGCCACAGACCAGAGCATATATCCGAAGAATGATGGCATCTTCACACCGTTCTCATCAGAGATTGCCTTTACCATAAAGTTCGGGGCATTTCCGATATAAGTGTTGGCACCCATGAATACTGCACCACAGGAAATGGCAGACAGAATCTTGGTAGGTACAGTTCCCAGTGTAGTTGTGATTCCATTGGTAAATGCCAGCGTTCCTGCTGTTGTAAGGAATACCAGATAAGTAGGTGTGTTATCCAGGAAACTGGAAAGCGCACCGGTTGCCCAGAACATCTCTGCCGGTTCAGTAACTCCCAGATTCGGTCCTACAGCTTTTAGAAGCATCAATGCGGGCTGCATAGTGATAAAAATACCGATGAATAAAACCGCAACCTCCTGGATCGCACCCCAGGTAAAATGGTTTCTGATACGAATCTGCTTATCTGTTGTCTTAAAGGAAAGAAAAGCAGCAAGCAATATGATTACAATTTCAATCAGTGCCGGGAATGTCAGGGTTACTTCTCCAAAAAGATGAATGCCTCTTACATTGCCTGCAGCATCCTGGAATGCGGACATTCCCGGAAGTACACCGCTTAAGATTACCGCGCCAACGATCATCACAAGGAAGATGATATTGTGCAGTCCATCCAGACGGAACTGAGTACCCGGTTTACGGATATCCGGTTTACGTCCATTTGCAATATCCTTTCTGTAGGAACGTTTATCAATCTGATAAAATACAAACAGCAAAATGACCATATTAAAGATCAACACAGGGAACAGATGCAGACTCCAGAAGAATGGAACGCCTCGCATAAATCCCATTAACAGCGGCGGATCTCCGATCGGGGTAAGACATCCACCCATATTGGAAACCATGAAGATAAAGAAGATCATAATATGTCCTTTTCTCTTTCTCCATGAATTCATTTTAATTACCGGACGTACCATCAGCATACTGGCACCTGTAGTGCCGATACAGCTTGCCAGAAGAGTTCCCAGTGCAAGCAGACCTACATTAACACGGGGAGAACCTGCGAAATCACCCTCCATGGTAATATTACCTGATACGCAGAACAGGCCGAATAACAGAATGATGAATGTAAGATAATCATTCACAATACAGTCCAGAACTGTCTCTGCAGTCTTTCCGGCTCCATAAACGAAAGCAAATGGAACCACCATCAGAATGATCCATAAGGCAACAACCAGTGGCTGATGAGACTCCCACCACTCCGCTTTTACCAGAGGCATCACTGCAATACATAACAAAAGCCCTGCAAAGGGAATGCAAAGCCATACAGGTACTGTAGATGGTGCTTTACTGCCTTCTGCCGCAAATACACTCAATGGACAAGCCAAAAGAACTGCAAAAAAAGCACCCAGTACGGTCACCAACTTTTTCAAAACTGCCACCTCCATATTTTATTTTTCGCTCAATGCAGATATAGCAGTCAGAAAAATGGTTCGACTTGAAACAGGTGTTTCTTCCTATTATAAATGCATTCGATTTTTTACAGATGCAATTATATCATACAGCATGCAAAAATCAATTGTAGGGATATTGAATATTTATACTTTATTTCCTGTTTTTTTATGCATTTTTAACATATTATCTGATGAATTTCGTTTATTTTTTAACAAGATAATCTGTTTTTCAGCTATTTTCCACTCCGTCTTATATATTTTTTAAAATTGTACTGATTTTGAAACACATAACCCAATAACAGCTCCACAGTTTATTACTTTTTTCGCAATTAGCGCAGTAAACTTTCTTATATAAGAAAGAATCCTGCTTGCAGGATTCTCCGCCTGCGACGGGTCGCTTCAGCGACATATTTCCTATAACACGAAAAATGCTCCCCGACAGCAATTCCCGCTATCAGAGAGCATTTCGCATATTTCTTATATGAACTGATTGGTTGCTTCATCATACTCATAGTCGATGGAATGCATCTTCGCCACCAGTTCGTCTTTTTTCAATCCTCTGCATGTGCAGAGCGCTTCCAGGGAATCATAGTAATCCCTGAGCTGAGTATTCACATAACTCAGCAGAATCATTGGATCTTTGGGTATCATTTAGTTTCCGTCCTTTACCGTAACAATGAATTCCCCATTCTGAACATCCAGCACCAGAGTATCACCTGCGTGAACATCTCCGGACAAAATCTTTCGTGCCGCAAGAGTCTCTACATATTTCTGCAGATAACGCTTCAGCGGACGTGCACCATATACCGGGTCATAGCCATTCTCGATAACCTGATCCTTGGCTGCATCTGTCAGTTCCAGGGAAAGCTCCTGGTCTGCAAGACGTTTGTCAAGCTCGCCGACCATCAAGTCTACTATCTTACCAATATTGGATTTTGTCAAGGGCTTAAACATAATTATTTCATCCAGACGGTTCAGGAATTCCGGACGGAAATGACCTCTCAGGTCATCCATAACCTGGCTCTGAGCCTCAGGTTTAATCTCCCCATTCTCATCAATACCATCCAGCAGATACGGAGAACCGATGTTGGAAGTCATAATAAGAATTGTATTCTTAAAGTCAACTGTACGTCCCTGAGAATCTGTGATACGGCCATCATCCAGTACCTGCAGCAGTACGTTAAACACATCCGGATGTGCTTTCTCAATCTCATCGAAAAGTACAACACTGTATGGTTTACGGCGGACTGCCTCAGTAAGCTGGCCACCCTCCTCATATCCTACATATCCCGGAGGCGCTCCGATCAGTCTGGATACAGAATACTTCTCCATGTACTCACTCATATCAATTCTGACCATATTCTGTTCATCATCAAACAGATTCTCTGCCAGAGTTTTGGCAAGCTCTGTCTTACCTACACCTGTAGGACCAAGGAACAGGAAGGAGCCGATAGGTTTGGTCGGATCCTTGATGCCGGCTTTGGAACGAAGGATTGCATCTGTAACCCTCTTCACACCTTCATCCTGGCCTACAACTCTCTTGTGAAGCTGATCTTCCAGAGTGAGGAGTTTGGCTCTCTCGCCTTCTGTCAGTCTTGTTACAGGAATACCGGTCCATCTGGAAATGATCCTTGCGATCTCATCATCAGTAACTGCCTCATGAACCAGACTTCTGTCACTTTCTTTGACACTCTTTTCTTCGATTTCCAGCTGCTGCTGTAATTTCGGAAGTTCGCCGTACTGTAACTGTGCAGCCTTCTCCAGATCATAGTTCTGTTTTGCTTTCTGAATCTGCTTATTCACATCCTCAATCTGCTCACGAAGCTTCTGTAATTTCTCTACAGAATGCTTCTCATTATCCCACTGTGCTTTCTGTGTATTAAAGGTATCACGAAGCTCTGCCAGCTCCTTCTGAAGTGCTTCCAGACGTTCCTTACTCAGGTTATCTGTCTCTTTCTTCAGTGCAGATTCCTCAATCTCCAGCTGCATGATCTTACGGCGCTGTTCATCCAGCTCTGAAGGCATGGAATCCAGCTCTGTCTTGATCAGGGCACAGGCCTCATCCACCAGGTCAATGGCCTTATCAGGAAGAAAACGGTCTGTGATATATCTATGTGAAAGTGTAGCTGCTGCAACCAGCGCACTGTCTGTGATCTTAACACCATGGAAGACCTCATATCTCTCCTTCAGACCACGAAGGATGGAAATGGTATCCTCCACTGTAGGTTCATCTACCATAACAGGCTGGAAACGACGTTCCAGAGCGGCATCTTTCTCAATATACTGACGATACTCATCCAGAGTTGTGGCACCGATACAGTGAAGCTCACCTCTGGCAAGCATAGGCTTCAGCATATTGCTTGCATCCATGGCTCCGTCTGTCTTACCTGCACCAACGATCAGATGTAACTCATCAATGAAAAGAATGATGTTTCCTTCACTCTTCTTTACTTCTTCAAGGACTGCTTTCAGACGTTCCTCAAACTCACCTCTGTATTTGGCACCTGCTACCAGAGCACCCATATCCAGGGCAAAAATCTTCTTATCCTTCAGACCTTCCGGCACATCCTCTGCCACGATTCGCTGAGCAAGACCCTCGATTGCTGCAGTCTTACCTACACCAGGCTCACCGATAAGCACAGGATTGTTCTTGGTCTTACGGGAAAGGATTCTGATAATATTACGGATTTCTTCATCACGTCCGATCACAGGATCCAGCTTCTGGTTACGTGCCTTTTCAACTAAATCCTCACCATATTTATTCAAAGTATCATAAGTAGCTTCCGGATTATCACTGACTACTCGCTGATTGCCTCGTACTGTAGAAAGTGCCTGCAGGAAACGCTCTTTAGTAATGCCAAATTCCTGAAACAGTTTCTTCATGCTTGGACTTGGATATCTTAATAAAGCAAGGAAGAGATGCTCTACAGAGACATATTCATCACCCATTGCCTTGGCTTCATCCTCTGCACTGACCAGAGCCTTGTTCAGATACTGTCCGAAACGGAGTTCACCGCCGGATACCTTAACCTTAGCATCCAGTGCCTGATTCAGAGAATTTCTGAAATAATCCTTATCTATCTCCATCTTCTCGATCAGTTTAAGAATCAGGCTGTCTTCCTGTTCCAGCAGAGCATATAAAAGATGCTCTTCTTCAATCTCCTGGTTGCCAAACTGATAAGCAACCTTCTCCAGATCCTGGACAGCCTGTACGGATTTCTGTGTAAATTTACTGATATTCATAGGCTAACCCTCCTCTTATATGAGAAATATCTCTCCCGAGGGAGAAATATGTTGTTTTCTTTGTTCTGCATGTAATATAACACATGTTGTTAGCACTGTCAAGAGTTGAGTGCTAATTATTTTGTGAAGAATTTGTTAACCTTGTGCACCCTTTTTTTCTGCCAGCTTGTGTTATAATATGGACAAATAGTTATTTATTTCTTGATTTTACTATCTTCAATGGATATTTATCAGGACTAATGCAGAGGTGACTTTATGAATTTTAATCTGAAACTAAAAAAAATCCGGACATTCCGGAAAATGACACAAAAAGAACTGTCCGAGAAGATTGGACTGACCGATCAACATAGAATTGTACAATATGAAAAAGGCGTTCGTGTTCCCAAAAAAGATCTGGTCGATAAAATGGCTACGGCTCTTGATGTTAATCCTTATACCCTCTATGATACCGCTGGACGTGACGCTTCCGAAATGATGGAACTGCTTTTCTGGCTGGATGAATTTAACCCATCTTCCCTGCATCTGTTTCTCCCTCGGAGATTTCCCGGTGAAAAATGCAATGAAGTAGCCGACACTTCCGTTTACTTCCATGACAATGATAGCTGGCCTGCCCATGCTCCTGTCTGTATGTGGTTTGACTATGGAGTTCTGAATGATTTTTGAAAGAATGGGTGGTTCGGATGGATGAACTGAAATCCGGTGAGATTACCAGAGATGAATATTTTGAATGGAAAATCAACTGGCCACAGACTTGCGATGGTTGTGGAAAATATGAACCTAAGAAACAATGGCGTTTGTCTTTTTTTTAACACGACCAGGCTCATAATTTTTATTTTTTATACAGACTATGAGCCTTTATTTTATACATATTTTCTTGTTGTTCTTTGATATTTCTTCTTACTCGATATTCTTTTTAATATACTGACTATAAGTATAATAATTTTCTTCTCCAACGAGTTCCATCAGAAATTCTTTGAAAGTTCGATCTATAGGAACTGTTACAAAAAAGAACAACCGTTTTCTTGGTCTTGAACAACAAACATAAAATAAATTACGATTTCGTTCAAAAGAAATCTGCTTTCCACTCGGAATAGAAGCCTTTCCAGTTATCATAGGTGCATATGTTTCAAACTGGTACATATTCCAGCCCTTGCTAATGACAAAAATAACATTGTCATATTCTTCTCCTTTGACTCCATGTTCTGTGGAAAATAACGCTTCAGGATATAAAAATTCTATTGCCGAAATGAATTGCGTATAATCCAACTCCAAAAATGCTTGAATTGACGCATTCGATGAATATATTGTTCCCGATGCATTATGATACAAATGATACCATCCATCCAACTTAGGTGGAAAAGGAATTAATTTTGTTTCATTTATAACCTCAATAACATCAATTGCTCTTTTCTCTCTCGCTTCTCGTAATTTCTCTTGAAATATTTTCCACTTCTCTTTCTCCGATTTCTTAGTAATCGGATATCTCTTAATTCCTAAAGTATCAAAAAGCAACTGCATATTTAACGTTTCTAATGCATGGTAGATTGGTTCAACGGTATCCATAAAAAACAAAAGAAAAGGATCTTCCTTGTCACGTAAACCATCGTTAATGATATTTAAAAGTCGTTCATATCCCTGTTGTGCAGCCAATACTTTATGTGTAATCATTAAAATTTTTAATGTATCAGAATCCGCTGTATTTTGTTTTATTTCTTCGGAGATTTTATTTAAACGTATTTTTATCTCTTCTGGAGGCAATTCACCTTGAAAATTACGATCAGTACGACGTTCTCCGTCATAATCCTCACATGTGATTACAACTACTTCCCCCTGAAAGTTATCTATCGCAGATGTTTGTGGCAAATCTGGTCGTATATCATTCAAAAGTTGAACAATTCTTGGAGAAGATCTAAAATTTGCACCTTTTTTTATCACTTCTAAATTTTTATGTTCTATAATCCCACAAGCTTTATTTGACTGATAAATAGTTTGCCACGCATCTCCGAAAAAAGCGAATTGTGGCGATTTCTTTTCTGCAATAAAATATTTAACAAAGCGTTCGATAATTGGTTTATAGGAGTCTTGATATTCATCAATCAAAATCAAAGGATATTTATCAGAAAATACACGTCGAAATTTTGCATTATCCAAGAGTTTACAAAACAGCTTAAGAACATCATCATGATAAAGGTACTGAACTCCATTTTCCTTATATCGATGTCCTAAAGTATATGTAACTTCATTAACCTTAAAAAAGTCACCTTCATCTGGTAAAAAATCAGGGTCTGTTGTTACAACATGCACAAGATAGCTTTGATATTGTTTGATTGCATTCCAAGCAAACGAATGAATTGTAGCAGGAATAATAAATGAATCTTTTGATAATCTTTCTGTAATTACCTCTACAGCAGCGTTCGTATATGTAATACAAGCTACATTTTGCTTTTTTCGACTATATTTAGACCACATATTTTTTTGTATCCATTCAATGACTCTATTAAGCGAATAAGTCTTTCCCGAACCCGCACCTGCTTCAACGCGAAAACTATGCCCCTCCCGTAATGCTTCGATAATTTGCTTATCTACTTTATCAGCTTCAGCTTTTGCTAATTCATAATTTGCACCATGATAATTTTCATCCATAATCCATCATCCCTTTTATTCAAGTACCTTTTGGTCATTAAGCCATATTAATCCAGATTTAATGTATGCCGGAATGTTATAATCAGTACACTCATAAATAAGTTTAAGTGCAAAATCTGTTTTACATTTTCCAGAAAACTCCAGATCATCTTCAGTCGGGCTATCACTTAATCCATAATGTGAGCGATTGACATTCCGAATAACTTCTTCTAAAGAATGTCCACATAATTCATTCTCTTTTGTTTGGAATTCAATATGACATTTTCCTCTGGTTTTATCACCTGAAGACATTGATATTATATCTGCCAAATTAATTTGGGCTTTATCATTATACGATAATCCTTTATTTTTTCTAACCCACCATTTTAAAGTTTCATTGGATGTTGTTTCACCACATGAAACTGGAACAGATTTATAATATACTTGTCCATTTTTACCTTTTTGCCCCGATACAGAATCTATATCCGTAAGTATAAGACATGGAATACCTAAAAACTCAATAAATGGAATAAACTTATAAGCATACGCACCACCGATTTCAATTAAAGTATAATATTGAGCTGGTAATTTATATTTCTGTGAACTAAAATCTCCTGACTTATCGCACTTATCTATCATATCAGGTATTAATAACCGTTCTGATGCTCCTTCAACCAAAATTGCTTTATCCGCAAAGAACAAATCACATTTGGTTAATGTAAGATATTTTCTAATAAAATCACTATTATCTGGATTCTCCTGTTCAAACGAATTTAAATTTCTATAAATAACTCCTTCTTTTGTTTTTTGTGCATATCGAATTTTTGAGAAAGCCATAGTATTAGCAACATGAGCAGAATGTGAAGTTAAAAGAGTCTGAATTCCTACAGAAGTAATTTTTCCAAGGAACGCTTCTAAATATTCCGCAAAAGCATGTTGCATCTGTGGATGCATATGAGATTCCGGTTCCTCAATAAAAAGTAATGGTATACAAGCATTTCCGCACTTTTCTATCTTCTTCGCAAATGCTGCAAGAAGAAACTCCATTTTAATTAGATTTTTATATCCCAATCCATTATATGTACTAGGAAGACATTCATTACTTGTACCTGCTGTGTATGAAAGCTGGGTTTGATTTTTTATCTGATCATCAATACTTAATTGAGTAGTAACTCCTAGTTGAAGTTCTTCTCCATTTGGATACCCAAACCCAACCGAATCATTTACAAGTGAACTTAAAATGCTATCACTTTGTTTCTGAACATTTTTATTTGCTTTCTCAACAATAGCACGCAACTCCTTGACTTTTTCTGCAACATTTGGATCCAGTTCTTCTTCATTCATATCGAAAAATTCTGAAATAAGCGAAGAAAGGGAACTATTCTGTGTTCCGTCCTCTCCAAGGAGACGTTCTGCCGGAATAATATGAACTGGGAAAAGTTCTTCCAATTCTTTATGTTTCTTTATCTGTGTTTCCTTTGGATTTTTAGGATTCACTGCATAAATTACTAATTCAAAAAGTTTTGAAAAATTAGCACTGATAACATCCCGAGCCTCATCTGATGGTACAAAAACACCATTTTGGTAATAGCTTTCTTCCAAAGTTTTCCATAACGCTTTTTCATCTGGCTTTAAGCGAAATTCTACACAAATTAATGCAGTGGTAGTATTTACATCCACATCTATAATAAAAGGCGACAGTGCCCCTAAATTATCCTCTGAATCTTCTAAAGAATAATCTACAAGGAACTCTATAGATATTAATTCTAATTGCTCGCATAACGATTCAAAAGAAATTTCTTTCGACATAAATGAAGCTATTATTTCATACAATGCCTTTCTTTTAACTAACGGATAGTCATCAAAGGAAAACGGACGTCCATTCAATACATTTTCTATACATGCCAAACATGATGTTTTAGCTGTATTATTTCGACCAACAATTAACGTAGTCTTAGCATCAACTTCTAATTCAGCATCTATAAGCAATCTGTAGTTTTTAATTTTTATTTTCGATATATACATATTTACATCCTTTCCACTGATACACGCCGAAGTAATCTGTGCACTATCTTTATCTCAAAATACTTTTTTAATCAGAACTATCTGCCTTGTATTTTTTTAATAACTCCCCTCATAATATGTGGAAAATCACAACAGAACGTATTTCCATTGTGACTTTCCAATATTACAGATCAATTTTGATATTCAATCAACTTCACTTCTCCAGCTAGAACCGGAGCAATCTCCTCATCCAATTTTTTTACCATTTTCTCATGAGTTGCAATTGTATTAAGGAAATTTAAAAGTTTCTTCATATCATCCCGATTAAACTCACAATGAGTAAAATCATAAGAATTAAATTTTAACCATACTGACTTTATAACATCATATCCTGATATATTTAACCTCTGCAATGATAAAGGACATTTAATTCTTATTGTTTCGTTCCCATCCGTGAGCAATAATTGTTCATTTTCGGCATCAAATGGATGTGCAACATTCTTTAATTCAAATCCCACTGGCACTTCTGCCATAATTTTGGCATAATCATAGTTCAAAATATTCTCCGGAACATAGTTTACTTTTTCTAGTTCAGCAATTTTTTCTCCAATTCGAGCAATTTTAAGAAAAATATCCTTATCAGCTACAACAGGGACTCTTGCTCGCTTATCTGACTGATTTACAGTGAAAAGTGCCCCTTCAAATTCATCGAGATAAACTTGCGAACATAATACTGCGTAGATATAAAACACCAGATCTCTGGCACTTTCATGCTCATTCTTTCCAAGCATCATCATAATCCTCTGAAGAATATCAACAGATATATTGGATAACATTTTTCCACTTCTTTTATCTGGATATTGATTCACATAAATATGAGAGTTGCCACGCGTACACATATCATTATCTGGATGATACCAACAAAATGAAACAAACTGTGACAATGCAGGATTCAAATCTTTTGGAGCATGTGCCATAGCAAATCCAATTGTATCTTTATGACTATATGCACTTATTATTTCCGGTCTAAGACGTGTTCCTCCACCTCCGATATGGCTATATTTAACCAATAATTCTTTCCATAACAACACATTAGATGTAAAAAATGGCCGGAATGAATATGGCTTTATATTATCAGCAAGAGTCTGGTCCATCACGCTTCTGTTCTCGCACTCATTCAATGCATTTTCAAATGCTATTATTTTTTCAATTTTAGGTGGTTTATCCTGCTTTGCAAACCATACACTTGCCTCTGTTGCTCCATTTATAGCTATATCACGACTCCGTCTTTTTAGCATAGGAGCCTTAACATGCGTAAACATTGCGGTTGGTGCAAGCTTTATTCCAGAACAGTGATTAATAAAAATTGCTGCTTGCTTTTTTTCTCCACTAACAGGCCAAAATTTTTTATACATTTCCGTATTAAATGGCTTTGTTGGAGAAAATGCGAATGTATCATTAGCAATATCGTATGTGTCAAATCTCGATACAATTTTCTCAATACTCTCATTTAATAATTGTTCTTTATTTATTCGCATACAATGCGAATAATCACAATAATGAAGCTTTGTTATTGATGTATCATCTCCATATTTTCTCGTCAAAATAATAACTGCACGCCCTTGAAGTGTGTGAAATAAACTATCACTTCTAGCTCCTGTTCTTGCGTCTGCGTCTACAGATACAATCCATGCATCAGAAAAATTTTCACATAAATATTTTCTAGCATATTTATATGATTCTGCTTCCAAAAAAGACAATGGCACAACTAATGAAAGTACCGAATGATTCGGTGAATCCAACAGTTTTTTACAACTCCATCTTAAAAATTGCATAAATGGATTATTAATCTGTTTCTGAATATTTTGTCTACCTCTTCTCAATTCTTTTGGTGGTCTAAAGTCCTCCATAAGATGATTTATAATAGAAAAGTCTTTATCTGTATTATCTCTTATCGTATCCGAACATGGTGGATTTCCTATAACTAATTTCAATGGCATATTAGAGATACGACTTGCTTCCAATAATTCTCTACCTTCAATAGAATCTTTATTTGCGTCTCCGTTAAATACACTATTACTCAATGTATTTGCCAGTAAAATATGCACGCTGTTTCTTTTCGTTCCATCTTGCTTTTTCAAAACAGCCATTCTATAATTCGCCAACATATATGGTGCTGGAAGAATTTCTATTCCGCAAAGCGTATACGCACCATTTCCTGGATCATGGTTAATCACTTCTTCCATAAATGATCCTGTTCCACAACAAGGATCTATAATGGTATTTCCATCATCATAAATACTTTTTCCCGGAAAATTCTTTGATACAACATAATTTGTCAATTTAACCACAAAATCTGCAAGTGCTTTAGGTGTATAATAAGCCCCAAAATCGAATCTTGATTTTGCATCGTATTTTGACAAGAACAGCTCAAACAATTGATGATAGTCTGGATTAACTAATTGCTGATCTGTCATTTTTATAAAAGACAAAAACTTAATACATTCATCTATCCGTTGATTAATAAAAAAATTTTTATCTGAATGATCTCTCAAATAAAGCATAAGATTTCTAAATGGTGTTAATGCTTCACCCTCTGATAAATCTTCTTTAATATAGGCTATAATTTTCCTTTCTTTTTCAGCTGGAGTATCTTCTGGTAAACACAAAACTCTATGAGCATATAAAAGACAGAACATAATAACTTGTGCTGTAAAATCAGCAAATACGTCCGCTGTTCTTAACTTCAAGTCATTATGGTTATAAACCAATTTTCGCATTTGTTGAAGTAAGATAATAACTTCCCTTTCATTATCGTTCATTGCTTCCTCAACTGGAATATTCGCCAATTCTAAAATATCATCTGCCAACATTCTTGTTCTTACAGCAACTAGTTCTACCAATTTTGCTTCGTTCATCTGCTGTGCTGACGGATTTTTGAAGAATTCTCTCATATAAACTTCAAAACGTGGATTAAGCGTTTGCGCTGACCAATCTTTCGTATGCATTTTTTCTTTTTCTATAATAGATATAACAGTTGGTTCACTGTTCTTACTCATACAAAATACAAATTCCAACCCATCAGTAATAATAAGCTTATGCCCCAGTGTAAGATATTTTTCTATTTGTGCAGTATAAGGTTTTGTATCAAATTCTTCCTCTGAAAGTCCTTTTCCCTCAATGTATCCATATATTCCCATAGTCTGTTTATTATGGATTCGCCAATCAGGACGGCCAACTCTTCCCTGTGTTGTAGGCTCAAGAATAACATCTATCTCCTCATTTGGATTGAATTCTTTAGCTAGTGCTTTTTCCATTGCATCCAGTGGCATTCTATAAGATAACTCTGCAGTGTACTGGCCACTATTTATAGCATTTTTATATTGATTCTGAAGTGCTTTCAAATACGCCTTCATAATAGCATTGTATGACATCAGCTTTTACCACTCCTTTTATAACAATCAATAATACTAGTTCCAATCTGTTTAGCAAGCAATGGCGGTACTGCATTACCTATTTGTCTTGCCATATCAACTTTACTTCCAGTAAAAAGAAAGTCTTTAGGAAAGGTTTGTAGCATTGCACCTTCTCTAAGAGAAATACTTCTGTCCTGTTCTGGATGGCCAAACTTTCCTCTTGTAAAGCTATCAAATCTTGCTGTAATGGTTGGCGAAACCTCATCCCACGCCATCCTTCCATAAACATTTCTATATCCAATCACAGAACTATCTATTTTATGGCAATCAGCTAAAAGCTCTTTAGGAAGATACTCTCGTCCTTGTCCCGGTTTTAGAGCTCTAATTCTTTTAAGGTTAATTTCAGACAACCTATCACGCCTGTGCAGCGAAATACCCGGATAATCACTTCCATCTTCAGGCGGCTCTGGCAAACTTCCTATAACATCTCTAACAGTGTAATGTTTTTCCATTTCTTTCGGATATTCGTAATTTACTCCCATATCACTTCGTTCACCAATAATAATATATCTTTTTCTTCTTTGTGCAACTCCATAATTCTGGGCATCCAAAAGCTTAATATGAACTGTATATCCAATGTTTTTTAGTTTGTCAAGAAGTTCCTCCAGAATTGTTTTCCCTCTTTTTCCCGCAATTCCTGAAACATTTTCCATAACAAAATATCGAGGATATAATTCATCTACCAGTTGTGCATACTTAAAAACAAGCTGATTTCTCGGATCCTCATCTGCACCTCGTCTCTGCACCGAAAATCCCTGGCAAGGTGGCCCTCCTGCAAGAAGAAATAATTCTCCTCGTTGCATTTTGCAAATATTCAAAGCTCTTCCATCCAACATATCATTTATATCTGCTGTAAACGCTGGATGGCTAAAATATTTTTTATTTGCTTCTATTGTTTTAATGCACCGATTGTCAATATCAAAGCTCAAACGAATATCAAATCCCGCTTGCTGTAAACCAAGCCCCAAACCACCAGCTCCGCAAAAGCTATCTATACATGTATATTTAACCATATAGTTCCTCTTTTCGTTTTGTTTTTATTCCTGCAATAACACTTGAGTAAGAACTACTGACAGGTTTCTCTATTGATTGCGGACCTTCTTTCAATTGTTGCTTTGTTGGCTCTACTGACAATATTTCTATTAACATGTCTATCGCTATCCCGGCTGAAAAAAGAGGTGGAACGGCTTCTCCTATCTGGCGATACACATCATCCGATTTCCCTAAAAATTCAAATCCAATCGGAAAACTCTGAAGCAATGCCGCTTCCCTGGCAGTAAGTCCTCTATCCTGTTCTGGATGTGTATATCTTCCACTTGCAGGATTACGAGCATAATGTGTTATAGTAATTGATGGTCGATCCCAATACAATCTCCCATAAGTATCTGAAAATCCCTTTGTGCGATCAAGGCATGCTGGACCAACACCTGCTGGTCTGTTTCCTCCATCATGAGGTACCTGTTTTAAAACAGCAATGGTACTTTTTTTATGTGCTGCACTTTTATGCATAGGATCCGATGGATCTGCAACTCCCGCAGCAACAGGTTTTAATGCTCCTATCGCCTCTCTAACAGTTTTATAATTTTTAGGTTCCAAATATCCTTCTGGTAATATAAATTCTTTTTTCATTCCTATTACAACAGAGCGGAATCTTTCTTGTGGAACCCCAAAAGATGCAGCATTGTATATATTTTCTTTAACAATGTATCCTTCCTGTTCATATCTATTTTTTGCTGCATAAAAATATTTCCAATATCTATTTGATAAGAACTCTGGTACATTTTCCATTACAAAAGCTATGGGCTGAATATAACTCACAATATCAGCAAACACATTCACAAGATTGTTTCTATGATCATCTTCTTCATTCCAATGCTTTTTTCTATGAGACGTAAACCCTTGACATGGTGCACAACCAATTAAAATTGTTGGTTTCATTTTATCATATCCTATGTTATCAAGTACTTTGATTAATTCTTCCTTATCTTCTGCCAATTCAATAATATCTCTATTTATAACAGGTGTATCAAAATTATGTGCATAACTTTCTGCCGAAAACTTATTTATATCACAGCCCCCCAAAAAATCAAATATGGGGATAATGTTATTAACCGTAGCAAATCCAAGTGAAGTTCCTCCTGCCCCACTAAAAAAATCTATAATCTGTATCTTGTTACCCGAATACATTTCTTTTGCTAACGGTTTAAATTTCTTTTGTTCTTGCTGTGCCATAAGTAAAAGATCTGTCTTATATGATCTAAGATCTTCCGTTTCCCATATTCCAGTCATCGCATACTTTTGGAGAAACTCAATGTTCATCATGATGTCCTCCATTCGTATTTTCTTCACCTTCAACGATCTCCATCACATCTCCAACATCACAATTAAGTGCACAGCATATTTTATCAATTACATCTGTTGTCACTCTTTCATTTTTTCCTAATTTAGCTAATGCATTTGTACTAATTCCAGAAGATAAACGAAGATCTTTTTTTTTCATATCTTTATCTATAAGAAGTTTCCAAAGTTTTCTATAGCTAACAGCCATCGATTAATCCTCCATTTCAAAAGGCGAAAATTGCCTAAGTATAACTTACAAAAGTATATCTCAATTTTATTGTTTCGTCAATTTTAAATTGTAATCTGCAATTTTTTTGTCTATTTTTCAATTCCAACAGATATTTGTGAACTTCCGGTAAATTTACAACTAAAATCGATTTACCCGCATAAATACTGGATTTTCTATGGAAATATAGGTGAACCAGTAGTCGTAAATACGCATTAATAAAATTACACTATATTCCCCCAAAAGCTTGAAATTCTGGGATATTTATACATTTAGTTGTACAAATCAGTGGAAGTTAACAATATTAGTCACTTAATTTTTTCATCTCAATTTTATTTTTATAGCAATATATATTAACTGATGATATAAAAGACAGGAAATATAAACACGTCATATCCCCTATCTATATCTACAATTTTTCTAGGAATACTTACTTTCTAAATACTTCCTAATCCAAACAATCCCAATATTAATAAAGCAAACCATAACCAATAAATTAATGGGAATAATTTCACGAATCATATTTCCCAAAACTGCAATAAAAGAAACACTCAAAATAAGAACTGTTTTATACACACTATCCCATATTTTTTTGTACCGTTCCATTCCTACCCATACAATCAAAATGCTTCCAGCAACTCCTAGCATAATCAGCATCATTGTTAAAATACGTTCAAAACATACTTCTCCTGCTGAATATCCAAGATACTCCAAGTTTTCAAACCACTCTACATATTCCAGCCACCATTCCATAGGTTTTTTCACAAATTGAAAAATATCTCCTTGAAACGCTCCATTTTGAATAATTGAAAATAGAATGACTGTAATATATCCCCCAGTCCAGAAATACTGATTTTCTTTCATATTATCAATTTCTCTTTTTGCTTTTTTTCTAGCTTTTTGAATTTCCAGTGCTGCCCTTTTCTTTTCATTGCGTGCTTTGGCTTCTGCATGTTCCACCTTTTTCTCTGCTTCTTTCTGTTTCTTCTGTGCTTCATCTACTGCCTCAACAGATGATTTATTCACCTGTATCTGCAATTTAGAGTTCTGGTCCCGAACGTCTTTTATTTCTTCTTCGAGCAGCTCTTGCTCGCTCCTGCTTTTCAAACCGTTTCTGTTCCTCAGATCGTCGTTGCTCTGCTGAAGCGATTGATTCAGCTTCTGCGTTTCAGACAGTTCGGTTGTCAAACGCTGAATTTCTACGGTTGATTTCCGAACTTCTTCTCGCAATCTCTGCCTGTCGGATAAGATCGTCTGCTTCTCTTCTTCCAGTGTCTGTATCTGCTTTTTCTGCGTTCGCATGAACTCTTTCGCTTTCTCGAAACTCTGTACGAGAATATCCCTCTCCACTTTGAGCTTTATTGGTGATTCCTCTGGTGTCTGCAATGACTGCGTCAAGTTCTCTGTAATAATTTCTGAGTTCTTCGGCTGCTCTGCTGTCTCTGATTTCAATATCTCTGGATTTTTTCCTATTTCCATTAAATTCATTCTCTAGTCCCTCCTTGATGATATCCAAATGAAATGTTTTGAACAGATTACTGTCACGTACTTTCTTTCCCTCTTGGTTCTGAAAAGTAATGTGCTTCCGTTTCTCTGTCCAGTTTACGTTCCATCCGAACTGCTTCATTTTTTCTATAAACTTTTCTTTGCTGATACAATTTTCCAGTGCTTTTAACACTGCCATTGCACAATCCGCTACAAAACTATCCTTTACCTGCTGACGGAACAGATTATATTTGTCTTTGCTCCATGCAATGATTTCCCCTTTTTCAATCTGACTTCCATCAAAATGCTTTCCTTTTTCGGGAACGGTCAGTCCTCGTTCCCGGCACATCTGGTTGGTAAGCTGTTTCATACGTTCTAGATCTTTTTTGGTGTTATGCAGTTTTCTTCCATCTTCATAACTCACTGAATTAGTAACCAGATGGCAGTGGATATGATCTTTATCCTTATGCACAGCCATTAAGGTCTAGAATCCACTGAACCAATTTTCTGCAAACTCTTTTCCAAATTCTAATGCCTGCTCCGGGGTGATCTGCTCGTCCTTATGCTAGGAAATAATGTTGTGAGCGTACATTCTACCTGAATCTTTATCCCACATCTTCTTTTCTTCTAAAAAGGTTCTATACACCAGATCATAATTGATCTCATCATGGCAGTACGGACCTGTTACATAAGTCAGCAGCTCACTTGTTTTGTCCTGACGCAAAACGTATTCGATGCAATTTCTCATTGCTCCATGTGTATTTGTCCGCTTATTAATCGTCTTATTAATAGCCATATCTTTTCACTCTCCTTCCTGTGTTTGAGAATATTTTTGTTGAGATAATACAGAATATCTTCCCTTGGCATAAAACCATCCGTATTCATTTTTCTTGCAATCTGATTCAAATTCGTAGCTGCACCACGAAGCTGACTAAGTATCTCTGAAAGAATCTGATTCAGCGTTTTCAGTTCTTCCACTTCCTCTGCAGAAGCAATTTTTAAACCTGCTATTGCATGAATTACAACCGCCTGCTGAGTCTGTCCAGACTCCTTTACTTTATTTTGGAGCAGATCATACTCTGCTTTATTCATTCGTATCGTTACTGTATAATTTCGTTTTCGCATAAATCTTTGTCTCCTTTCTCCACTCTATCTTTTTTATAAATCATTCATAACCTTTCCGGCTGGTAGATTAGCAGGGGATATATAAGGGAGTGCAACGCTCCCTTATACAGGTGCAGGACAGCGTCCTAGAGCGTGTCTGAAAAATAAAAATTGCACAAAACGCATGTTTTATTTCCCTTTTTCATGATAAAATAAAGAAAAAGGGGTGTTCACTATGTTGAGACGATATGAGTTGACTGATGAAGAATGGCTTCGCATTGAACCTTTATTACCTCCTGAAAATACTGGAAAACAAGGACGTCCAAGGAAAGACAATCGTATCATTATGAATGGAATTGTATGGCTTGCACGTAGTGGGGCACCTTGGCGCGATCTTCCTGAACGTTATGGTTCATGGAAAACTGTCTATAGCCGATTCCGAAAATGGATCGATGATGGTATCCTTGATAATATTTTCCGTATTTTAAGTCTTGAAGCAGAATTGGAAGAATTATCCATTGATGCTTCTATTATCCAGGCGCACCAGCATAGTGCCGGTGCAAAAAAAGGGAGCCTTCAAATGAAATCGGGCATAGCCGTGGAGGAGCCAGCACCAAAATCCATGCGACAGTAGATGCCTATGGATATCCAGTTTATTTAATGATCAGTGAGGGACAGCGTAATGATATCAATCATGCAATCCCTTTGCTCGATCAAATTGAAATAAACGGAAGCAATGTGTTAGCTGACCGAGGATATGACAGTAATAAATTACTTGATTATGTGTACGCCCGCGGTGGAGAGCCAACCATTCCATCCCGAAAGGGAGCTAAATTTGAACGTCATTGTGATTGGTGGTTATACAAAGAACGCCATTTAGTAGAAAAGTATTTTCTGAAATTAAAAGCATTCCGACGAATCGCTACATGTTATGACAAATTAGCTGCAACCTACTTGGGATTTATTTGTATCGCCTCAATATTAATTTGGTTAAAATAAACAATTTAAAATGTTTTTCAGACACGCTCTAGTCAATCAGTAAGTGTTCCGTAGGAATGTCCGGTGGACATTTCGCAGGGATACTTACGCCATTGGCGTGCCGGGGTTCCAAGGGGCAGAGCCCTCTGGCAAGTTTAGGAACAGCCCAAAGGCTGGCTCCGGTGCATAGTGGCTTGCCACTTTGCGAAACTTGCCTGTCATCTCCCCACCACTGAACTAGCACCAGTCAAGTAACATTTCTCCTCTGCGTTATCCAACCTAAATAGAGATGACGGTGGTTTTGTGGTGCAGGGACAGACTGTGGAAGAAATAGAAAAGCTCCCATTTCGATAGATTTTCTCTTTCTGAAACAGGCTGTTCATGCATCACTCCGATGCGAAGTATCGGACAATCATGCGCCGTATCCGGCACTCTATTCTTTTCTTCGCCTTGCTTGTTCAATCCACCCATCTGCCCACGCTTTTCTGTTATATTTTCCTGTTATTTCTGTCTTTCTTTTTCTGGATCTCTTTCCATTTCTGCTAAAAGACATAAAAATAGCAGTCATAAACATTTCTCCAATTCATAATGTCTGAAATGTCACCACTGCCATTGTCTTTTTCTGCTATTCTGTTTTTGTAAAGCTATTCCATACTGTCAATCGGTTTTCCTGTTACTGCTATTTCATAACCATCTAAAAACTGTCTGCAAAATCCAGTGCTGCATCCATATCAGCTTCTTTCTCCCAGTCCAGATTATCTTCTGCGATCTCTCCATCCGTTTTCTCTATTGTTAATGTTCTGTCCGGCAGATTAATTTCTCCTACCGATTCTTTTACAAACGGTACAAGCATTTCCATCAGATTCTTCGCTATAGCCATCGGGGCAGATTCTTTCACTCCATCCCGAACAGCTGTTTCCACTCTTTCCAGAAAAGCATCTTCCTTTTCTCTGGTTTCCAGATACGGATCTGCTTCATTCCTGTACTCTCTGGAAAAATAATCGTTTAAAGCAACTACAACTGCTCTGGTGTACGATTTATATTTTTCCCTGTCCATCGTCTGCAAATATTCCCATGCCTGCCTGTCCTGTTCATCACAAAGGTTCAAACGGATATTTGTATTGATGATTTTCCGTTCTTTTCTCATACAAGCATCCCTCCGTTTCTCTGGATTTTCCTTACGGTCATTGCTTCATAGCCTTTCGCTGTGGCACAGATGTCCCGATACGGATCACCTGCTCAATCACCAGATCGTCCACCACTGTTCCCAGTTCTTTCAGCAGGGATTCCCTTACAGCAAGCACACACTGATACGTTCCATATTTCTCTGTAAAGCATTTCTTCTCTAATGGACGGGAATTATTGATATACATGATATTCATAGTTCCATTTCCAATATCTGCCAGCATATTGATGCCTTTGAAATCCTGTAAGCGGTAAAAGGCTGCTGCAAATCCCTGTGGGTAAATATCAGCACCTGCAAACTCCACATGATATTCTTTATTGCGAAATATAAAATCCACGCTTTCATTCTGAAGAAGATATTTCTGGAAATCTTCTTTCTGTGTAGCTACCCAGGTAAGGGGAAGTCCGGCTGCAATGTGTACCTTTGCCCGATTCATTCCTTTCCCATCAAGTTCTCTTGTGTTCCAGCATTTCACCCGTAACCGGATCATAATATCCATTTTTGAAGTTGATCCACCGCACAGGCTGTTTATTTAGTTCATATGCCTCTCGGTGAACTTTTGGCTGTGTGATCAGCAGATTATAGATTCTTTTGATCACTCCACTCTGTACCTGATCTCGATAAATCAGCTTCTGAATACGATATTTCATTCTTACCCCATCATGGTCTTCCAGGAAAACGCCATGCTCATAATAATACGGTATGATTCCTACCACAAAAAACCGAACATTGCCAGAGGGATTTTATACCCTTTTGACAGGTTAATTGAGTGATGTTATAGCTGCATGGATCAATTTTTAGATTCATGGTACAGTTATCAGTTCAGATACTGTTCCGTGAATAATTCAGGTTTAAGTTCTTTTTTTGACATTTTCACGGATTTAATTCTGCTCCACTGGAAAATCCTTCCCTCGCCTTCCTCTGTCAGAGATTCTGTCATATCCCTTTTCATATACTTTCCACAACAAATACAGAAAACAGGAACCCCCTCCTGCACAAACCGTTTTCCCGCCAAGAATCATACCTTCCGTCTGGGATACCGTCTTCGGAAGCATCAGATACAGCTTAAATTCTGCCACAGCCTGATCCACCTTTTCTTTCCAGAACCCAAAGTCAGACCACCTTGACGGAATCCATCCCTCCGGCCAGGTCAGATGTGTAAAAAGAAGCCAGACCACCGTCCCTGCCATTACACTGTACAGCAGGTTGCAGAACCAGTACTCTGCATCTTTCACTGTATAGTTCTTTTTTTCTCTGCTTATTTCCGTCCACAGACTGCCAGAAAGAACCGCCGGAAGCAGCAGTAATGCCGCCAGTCCTGCATTTTTCGGTAAAGTCGAGGATACCACAGTTCCCTGAAGTCCGTATTTCATCAGAAATCCGTTCACTGTACTTTCTTCGGTTTCTCCATTTCTCCTTCTGATAAACAAACGATTATAAAAAAGTTCCGTCTCGGTATCATCCGCAGAAGCCGCCCCGAAAACCAAAATTTTCTGCCCCCAGTCCGCAACTTTCCTGACAGTATAAGTACGTCCCTGAAACAGAATCTGACCACCCGGAACCTTATTGCCAAAGAGCTCCCAGGCAGTTGTACCATCAATCACGCAACCATCCGGATCACCTTCTGTCAGAGCTGCTGCCTGCCAGTCATACCCTGCGGGATTTCCTTTAAGATACACAGTCATCGCCTGTGCCTGCCGGTTTCCTTCTTTCGCAGAAATCTCCCTCAACCCTGCATCTGCATAAAAACATACATCATAAGGCTTCTCACTTTTTCTTTCCTGCTTCAGGATATTTTCTGCTCCTTTCCTGTCAGGATAAGCTGCGGACAGAAACACCGATACTGCTGTATCATTTCTGATCTGCACATAATTATAGACTCCCAGAAAATAAATACAGAAAATAATCAGCCACACAGTCAGAGTACCGGCTTTCCTTAAAAAGGCACTCTGACTTCTGACACTCATTCCTCCAGCAGCCTGATCCGGCTGCCGCTGCTGATCTCTCTGTCACTGGAAGTCACGATTTTCTGGTCACTTGATAAATCCCCGTTCTCCAGCGCAGCAGTGGAAGAATTTTTATCTTTCACATTCACATACGTTTTTCGCGCTACCAGTACCTCACCCAGGACGGTGTTCTGTGTATCTGTCACATAAACATAGTATCTGCCATTTTCCTCATACAATGCGCTCAGCGGAACACAGACATTAAAAGGACCTGCATCCTGAGAAATTGTAAATTCCGCAGTATCTCCTATGGAAAGAGTTCCCTCCGGTACCTGTACAGAAAGAATGTACTGATTTTCATTACTGCTGTCCTCTTTCACAGACTCCACTTTCGCTCCTGTAATCTCTTTTTCATCCGCACCTTTTAAAATTACCTCTCCGCCACTCTTTATGTATTTCAGATCATCTTTGCTGACCTCTGCCTGAAACCGAAAGGTTCCTTTGGATTCATAAAGGACAACCGCAGCTTCCGCTCCTGTCTGGCTTCCTGTCACTGCACTCAGACTCTTTATCACACCATCACAGGGTGCTTTCACTTTTCCCTTTCGTGCCAGCACTTTCTGCAACGTTTCCAGATCTTTCTGCGCAGTCTCAAGTTCTGCCTGCGTATTCTCCAGCGTGGAATCCGAAGCATCACCGATCTGCGTATCCCGGATTGCCTGCTCTGCTGACTGAAGTTCTTTTCTGCGGCTGAGCATGGCTTCATTGACCGCCTCCTCTTTCGCCCGGATATCATCAATCAATGCCTGCTCCTGAGAATTGTCCTGCGCATTCGAATTGTCGCCGTTTCCTGATGTATTTTTATTCCCTTCGCCATCTGTGCGATCCGTATTTCCAGAATCATCGGAGTTCTCCGGATCATCTGTATTCCCGAAATCGTCTGTATTTCCCGGATCATCAAACTCGCTGGAATCACTGAACTTCTCCTCATCCGGTATCTTATCCTGTACGTCATTCTGAGCCGCATCCCGCTGTGCGTAATAATCCTGAAGCTTCTGTCTGGCTATGGCTGCCTCATTCTGTGCCGCCTGCACACTGTAATTTCCGCTGGAAACCGCACTGTTATAATTTTCCTGTGCATCTGAAAACTCATTATTTCTCTTCTGCTGATTCACAGACTCTGCACTGATCAGATCATTGATCTTCCCCTGCAGAACATCTATGGCATCCTGTTTTTCCTTTATGGTTTTTTTTAGATATTTTACAGAAAACTTCAGCAGCGCATCCCCTTTTTTCACATTCTGTCCTTCCTGCACATAAACCTGCTCCACCTTCTGTCCCTCCTGGGTAAAAACTGCCCGTTCTCTGGTTCCCATCACTTTACCTGTGCCGGTCACCTCATGCGTGATCACCTGATTCTGAGCTGTTTTTGTCTCTACCTGTGCTACATTCACCGAATCTGCCGCCCTGGACAGAAAAGTAAACAAAAGCATCAGGGCAAAAAATCCTGCCAGAATTTTTATCAGTTTTATTTTCTTCATAGATAAATCCTCTCGTTTCTGTCGCTCTATTCCTTGATTGCCGTGGATATGATCCCTTGTTCCAGATAATCCTGCCCTGCCAGAAAAACGATCACTGCCGGGATCAGAACCAGAACAGATACCGCAAATGCCTTTCCTGTCTGGGAGATATCGATCTGTGGAAGGTACAGAGACAGCGGCCACAGACTTTTGGTCTTCAGAAATGCCATTGGCTGTTCGATCAGATTCCAGTATTCCAGAAATCCCAGAACCAGTGCCGAAATGATACCCGCAGAACCCAGAGGGATTCCGATTCTGATAAAAATAAGCAGCTCACCCGCCCCGTCCAGCCGCGCAGATTCCATCAGTGCCTCCGGAATACTCTCAAAGAAACGATACATGATAAAAACCGGAAACGTGGAAAAGGCCGCCGGAAGAATAATCCCCCACAGATGATCCAGAAGTTTCATCTGATCCAGAACCAGATAATTACTGAGCATCATTACCTGAAAGGGCATCATCATCAATGCCACATAGATCATAAACAGCAGATTTTTTCCCGGAAAACGATATCTGGCAAATCCCCACGCTGCCGGTACTCCCACCAGGATCTGCCCTGCCAGAACTCCGACAGTAATCTTTACGGAATTCCAGAACATCACAAAAAACTCCGGAGAATCCAGCAGGACTTTCACATAGGATCTCAGCGTCGGATAAAGCGGAAGTACTCTCCAGAATACATAACTGACTGCCTGACCGGAAGCAGATCCACTGTCTGCTGTCAGTACCGCCCCCAGAAGATCATTTAATTCCTTCTGCCCCATCAGTGATCCTGTAACTGAAAAAAATACCGGAAATACTGCCACCAGTGCAAGGAGTACAAGGAGCAGGCTTCCTATCTTCCTGATACGGAATATCTGCATAACTTTTCTCATTCTGCCCCGCCTTTCCCCCAGGCTTTCCACAATCCCAGGATCAACAGAAAAATCACCAGTCCGGTCACCACTGCCGCAGCCGACATCTTATCCAGCGACAGGTCCCTGTACCAGTTGTTAAACAGATGCTGAAGCAGATACATTTTTTCCTGCGGATAATCACCGGCCACCAGATATGCCTCACGGAAAACCTTAAATGCATTGAGTACAGAAAGTACCACAATCGTAAAAAGGGACGAGAGCAGATTCGGGAGTGTGATCTTCGTAAAACATTTCCACTCCCCTGCCCCGTCCACTTTTGCTGCCTCGTAAAGTGCCGCCGGAATGGCAGACAATCCTGCCATCCAGAGCACTACATCATATCCAAGATTTCTCCATATATAACTGATCACCAGTACATAAAAGGAAGCACCTGTATTCATCCAGTCAGTCGTCTGAACAGATAACATATGAAGCAGGTGATTCCATAAGCCCTGATCGTCAAAAAGCAGTCTCCACAGAAGTACCACTGAAGCTACAGGGATTGCCATTGGCAGAAGAAAGAAACTTTTCAGAATCTGCGTAAATCTTTTCTGCCCTGCAAGCAGGACTGCTATGATCAGAGACAATACCACCAGCAGCGGCACACACACTCCGAAGAACCGAAGTGTGTTGCCTGCTGCCAGACGAAACGCTTTGTTTGCAAATATCGTCCTGTAGTTCTCTATCCCCACAAATTCTCCATTCACTGCCCCGCAAAAAGATCTGCGGATCACATCCACATACGGGATCAGCCAGAAAATGCAGACACCTGCAAAACTCGGAAGAATAAAAGCCAGACCTTTTTGTGTATTTCTGAAAGCTGCACATCTTCTGCGATTTCGTTTCCGACTAAACAGCAAATCTGATTTTGCGTTCCGTTTCTCTGTTAAAGATAAGTGTTCTTTTAAATTAATCTTCATTCTCTTAAACTCCCTTAACTTGCAGTATTGGGTAATCAGCAGCAGACAGCCGCTTATTCAGATAAATACAGATTTACTTCCTGCATGATCTCTTTCACAGCATCATCCAGCCCCGTTTCTCCATTGAGGTATTTCTCACCGGATTCCGTTACTGCATTTCGGATGATCTGATTACTCTTTGCAGGTACAGTAAGTGTTTTTCCCAGATCCATGATGTTCTGTATTGCTTCATCTTCCGGAATGATCTCGTCCATCTCAAGCTGTTTGATATTACCATCTCCCGTATCATAAGAGGTTCCGATCGAGCCAATGGTATCTCCACTGGATTTTCCCATTTTCCAGTAAGCCATATCTTCATAAACCTTGCTGTTTACAGCCAGTCCTTCATCATTGCTTGCTCTCTGGGATTCCTCTTCAAACAGGAACTTTACGAACTTCTCTGCCGCTTCTTTTTCAGATGCCTTTGCACTGATTCCCACAATGCTCCTTGGATAGAAACAATTCTCGCTTTGTCCGTTCAGAAGTCTGTAATCCAGATCCGGATCTACTTTTTTTGCAGAATCCAGATACACCAGACCCTCCGGTGAAAGCAGACCGCCTGCCGCCACTGTATTGACTTTTACAAGCAGATCCGTTATCGATCCTGCAATATTTGTATATCCGGAACGATCTGAATTCGCCCAGTCATCACCCATCTGGTAAGCTTTCTTTGTCTCTTCTATCGCATCCTTCTGAGTCTGCCAGATCCTGTTTACCTGCTCCAGATATTCTTTCAGTGCATCTTCTTTGAGGGTTCCGTCCTCGTTCATCCATGCCGGCGTACTATTGTCTATGGTTCCCTGTATCATCCCGGACGGTGATATGGAAAAAGAGCTGAAAAATTTCAGTTTTCCATAGCTGTCTTTCTGGCTTTCCGCTGCATCAGCCTCTGTTGTCAGATCCGTAATTCCGGCGATGATATCCTTATTTCCCTCTATCATCGGAATGCCGAACTTGACAGGCATGGTATAAATGCTTCCATCCTCTTTTGTATATGCATCTTTGATATTTGGCAGGATATCTTCGTCTTTTAATACCCCGCTTAAATCCTCCAGCATTTCTCTCTCTATATAGGTATCCTCTGAAATTCCATCCAGCAGCAGAACATCCGGTCCTGTTCCGACCATGATCTCTGTATTGAGCACTTTCAGCGCATCCGTATCTGTGACGGAATCATCTCCTGACATTCCCGCCTCAATATTCACATAAATATCCGGATATTTTTTCTGGAAAAGCACTGCTGCCTGTTTTATGAAGTTACTGTCTTTCAGGGAATAAACTGTCAGCTCTGTATCCGGTGTCGTTGGGGTATCTTTGGAATATACATAGGAATAAATTCTGATATCCTCGCCTGCATTACAGCCCACATAGAAATTTCCATCGCTGTCCTGTCCCCATGCTACAGTTCCTGTATCCGGTGAACTGAGCGAATTCAAGGAACCATCGATTATCTGTTCCACTGTGCTGCCTCCCAGAACATATCTGTAAACACCGGTATGATCAATATAAAAAAGGCTGTTATCCTCATCTCCCTTTAAGAACATAAGCGGAAAACTGCTGGTTGTTGTCCAGTTGACATCCTGCTCATCAGACTGGATCTGCTCTGTAAGCGCGCTGATATTGTCCAGTGGTTTTCCAGTATCCAGATCATATCCGTGAAGAGTCTGATCCTGAATGGTAAACAACATTTTTCCTGCTGTTCCGATAAAATCAACACGGATTCCTTCCTCATATCTTCTCACCAGACTTCCATCTGAAGGATTGATCTCTGCTACGCCATTGCCGGGATCTACGATAAGAACTGTCCCATTCTCTGTGAAACATGCCTGAAATGTATAGAAAGACTGAATCGTATCTCCGGTATCAACTTTCTGTACATTTCCATCAGGGGAAAGATAGAAAAATTCCATTTTCAGGTTGTCATACGCAGAATCCTCTTCCCCATTGTCGGCTGTTGTCTGTGCATTTTCATTGTCCCTGTCAGGAGACAGATCTGCCCCGACAAATATACTTCCATCCGCTGCTGCAGAGACAACGCTGATATATTCTCCCAGATTCTCCTTAAGCCCCAACAGTTCTTCCAGACTTTTTCCATTCGTCCAGGTTTCTCCATTATCTGCAGAATCTGCTGCATAATAACAGTTATCTGCTGTACTGTAATAAACCATGCGCAATGCACCTGAGTCGAGTACTTTGACATCTCCCAGAAACTTGCTATTTTCAGGTACTGTAAGATCATTTTCCAGAAAACGTCCCATTGCTTTTGTGCTCTCATCTTTTGTTTTTTTACCATCTGAATTGTCAGTATTTACATTCACAAGATCTGCTGTATCTGCATTTCCTGCCTGATTGCTGCTTCCTGTTTTTCCTTTGCTTCCGGAATTTTTTCCATCTGCACCGCCACATCCGGCAAACAGGCTGCCGGTAAGTGCGATCACTCCGGCAACGGCGATTCCCTGTTTCCATCTTTTTATTTTTCTCATATCAGGATATACCTCCATGTTTTTATTTTCTTTCTGTCCCTCTCAGGATAAATGGATTGTAACAGGCAAATCTCTAAACTTTCTCTAATTTTCCAGCCGATATCCAATTCCCCGGACGGTTTTCAGGTTCAGTGTACTTCTGACACTTTTTAATCTTCGCCTCAGAAAATGAATATAATTATCCAGATTTCCATCCTCCACCTCACTGTCTGCTCCCCAGACACGGTTGAGGATTACCTCTCTCGGAAGTGTCTGACCGGCGTTTCGAAGCATCAGCTCCAGAAGTGCTCCTTCCCGTTTGGAAAGGGTACATTCCTTTCCGTTTCCTTCCAGTCTGCCACTTTCGGGATCAAAAATAAGATCTCCGAGCGATAATACTGCCGTGTCCTCCCATCTTCCGGGTCTTCGAACCATGCACTGTATTCTTGCCAGAAGTTCTTCGAAGGCAAACGGCTTCACCATATAGTCATCTGCGCCGCCTTTCAGTCCGGTCAGTTTATCCTGTAATTCTCCCAGTGCAGTCAGCATGATCACCGGTGTGGAAACATGATTCTTTCTGGCTTCCTGCAAAACAGTGATGCCATCCATGGACGGGAGCATCCGGTCCAGGATCACCAGATCATGGCTTCGTTCTTTCATATAATAAAGCCCTTCTTCTCCGTCATCGCAGATATCTGTCTCATAGCCTTCTTTTTCGAGCTGAAATTTCATGCTCTCTGCCAGTTCCCTGTCATCCTCTATCAGTAAAATTTTCATCTGTTTTCATCCTCCTGATCTTTCATTATACATGAGTTTTCTCTAAATTGTCTCTATACTCGGTTACAGGAATTTTTTTAGAGATTATTTACAGGTTTTCATGATACAATTACGATACAATCTCATAAAGGAGTAAATATTTCATGTTTCGCAGACTTCATATTCAAATGACTTTTTTCTCTGCTCTGATCATCGGCATCGTCATTTTTATTATGACAACTGCCTGTAATTTCATCGCAGAAAACAGCACACGCCAGAATGCGTGGAATACCTTTCAGAACAACGCCATCTCCTGTATCTCTCATCTGGAAACGCAGAGTATCATCAGCAGTGACTGGATTTTGCAGGCAGAAAAAAATTATGATATTTCCATGGATATCAGAGACAACGGAAATTCTCTTTATCTGAAAAAACTACAGACGGATTCTCTGGATGAAACGATTTTCCGGAAGGCAGAAGAAATCTCTGCTGATTCCTATGCACTTGATCTTTCCAATCCCGGTGCGGTCAGTAAACTGACAAAACGGATCTTTTTTCAGATGAAAGATTTCTATGTTTCCACTGCTCTGATCCCCAAGAGCCACGGAACCGTCAGTATGATCATCCTGTATTCCCTGGATTCTGTAAAACACAAGATTCTGTTACAGAGACTTGCATTCTCCGGCGCAGCTTTTCTGGCAATTCTGGCTCTGAGTATCTGTTCCTGGTTCTTTACCGGAAGAATGATCACTCCCCTGGAAAAAAGCAGGCAGGAACAGACCGAATTTATCGCTGCTGCCTCCCATGAGCTTCGCTCCCCTCTGGCAGTAATCCTGTCCGGAATCTCTGCCATGAAAAAGGCAGATCCGAAAGAGCAGGGACATTTTCTTTCAGTCATAGAAAAAGAAGGGACACGAATGTCCCTCCTGATAAATGATATGCTCTCTCTGTCAAATGCAGATAACCATTCCTGGAAAATGCATCCGGTTTCCTGTGAACTGGATACTTTACTTCTGGATACCTACGAAAAGTATGAACCCCTGATGCAGGACCACCATATGAAATTTTTCATTGAACTTCCGGAAGAGGAAATCCCTCCCTGTCCCTGTGACCCGGAAAGGATCAGTCAGGTGCTTGGAATCCTTCTTGACAATGCCATCAGTTATGTCCCCGAAAACGGGAAAATTATTCTTTCCCTTTCACAGACCAAAACGCACTTTCTTATCCGCGTCAAAGACAACGGACCCGGTATTCCGGATTCTGCCAAGACTTTTGTTTTCCGGCGTTTTTACCGGGCAGATTCTGCCAGAAATAACAGGCAGCATTTTGGTCTGGGACTGTGTATTGCGTATGAGATCATTTCACTTCATAAAGGAACAATCTCTGTACTGGATACCCCGGGCGGTGGTTCTACTTTTCAGATTTCTCTGCCGTTGGCATAACACAGTAATTTTCTGTAACATAAAAACCGGAACGAACATACGGCCTCCCCGCATATTCGTTCCGGTTTTCTAATATTCATTCCTCTGATGGATTCATAGGTCGAGTAGGTGCACCCCTTACGGTCGTACACCCCTCACAGAACTCCGGACGTGCGGCTTTCCCGCATCCGGCTCTTTGCGAAACGAATCGTTCACATTATCCTTCGTATATATTGACATATATCCGGGGTCTTACCAGTGGATAGCTGTTATCCAGCATATTTAGAAATTCTACCCAATTATAGCTTTTCTTCTGGCTTCTCCGGTTCAGACAATAGAACAGGCTTCTCATGATGTTATATCGGAATGCCGTTATACTTTCTGTATTGTCCGTAATTCCATAGTAATGGTAATAACCAGTTAGTATCTGGTTAAGTTTTGCAATAATCTCTTTTAATCTGCATGTTCTCATCTTCACTAGTACAGCGAATATTAAGTTTCTGGCTTCACACTCTTAAATGCCTCCACAATCTTTTCTCCATCCGAATAAATCGTGCAAGATACTAAATACCAAAATGTAAAACCACATCATTGTTAACATACGATTGCATCGCAAAATCTAATAGTGCCTGACAATATTGCTTACTTTCTTTCGATACTTCTTCTGAAACATTCTTCAAAAAATCTAACCACTTTATCAGTTCATCCTTTTCATACACAGAAATCCCCCATTGATTAAACTTTATATCTGGTAATAATTTGCCATGCGTATCATACAAAATTTTTTGAATTACATCATCTGGTATTTCCAAAACGGCGCTTTTTTTTATTTTCCCCCCATTTATATACTCATATATATTTTCAGAATATAAGATTTTTTTGTTTGTTGGCTGCCGGACAGCCACAAATTCATGTAATAATGACATTTGTTCGCCTTTCATTGTCTGTCATAGCTTATAATTTTACCGATGTTTTTACTTCCACAAATATCAATATACTTTCCATTTTTCTTCCAACGAGTAACATTAGGGGTACTCCCATTTACTTTTGAGCTCTTAGCCCCACTTAAATTACTCTTGAAGTTTTTCGCACTTTGTGCATATGAAACGATATTAGATGTACCAACACCAGAACCGTGTTTTCCAAAATGATAATTTAAACTTGCAGAAGCAGACGAAAAACTTCCACGATGCCACATATTCAAAAGGTCTGACGGTATATCCCTGGAGCCATTCGTCGTGCTGCTACTAATGCTGTCCCCACCATCTGCTGCAACTGTATATACAGAAATATCCTCATGGCATTTTTTCATGTTGATATTTACAGTTTTCTGCGTAGTTCCTGGCTTCGCTTTTAAAACGGTTATGCTTTTCTTTGTACTTCCAATTGTAACAGTTTATAAAATTTGAGAAATTTTTCACTGTATTTTTCTTGTTCATATTAACCGTAACGGTTCCCGTCATCCCCGTAAATTTGGGCTGAATTTCTCCCGTAGGTACATAAAGTTTCACAACAACATTAATACCCTTTTTGGAATCATATGTTGTATACGAATTTACTCGGACATTTACTACAGAAGCACGTGCAATAGAATTCTCTTTATCAATACATTCATTCAGCCATCGTATTCTCCGATAACTATTGGCTGGTCTGTTTCTGCCTCTGCTGCATAAGTTATTGCAATATTTAAAGAAAATATCGTTGCCACAATTAAAAATAATGACATAATATTTCTTGTTTTTTAGAATAATTTTTACATTAAATCTTAGATGGTAGTGTCAACTTTATACATCCAAAATCGGCTTTGATTTATAATCATTAACTTCAACAGCATATTCTGTATCTATGTTGTAATCACCCGTAGAAATTAAATTCATTGTTTCAATTCCATCTTCGGATAACTTTATGTTCTCATCCTGCATAGCAGCTTCAAAATCCGCTTCCAATGATTCGATCTCATTCTCCGATTGCATTGTTTCATCAACATTTGCAGAATATGAAGTTTCCGAAAAATCGTCTGTACTCAAACCAATCCCATCGTTTATTGCTGCTTCAAAATCCTTCTGCAGTTTTTCCTCTTCCACATCTGCCGAATACTCTTTCACATGATCATCATCGTACATTGCCCCTTCATTATAAGAGTACAAATTCGTTGTTTCCTCCCCATACACATCTGCCGCATATACAGGCATTACTGTTGTTCCTATAAGGGAAATTGTTAATAAAGACAGCATGATTTTTTTCATGGTTTTACCATTCCTTTCATTATTTTTATGGCTAAGAATCTATTCTTACTGTTATCCCCCTTTCTTAAATTTTGCCATCTATATTATTCATCGTATTTTTCATTCTCCCGTTACGCATTTTTTCAATTTTTTAATCTTTAAACAACTTTTATTAAAAAAACAAAAGGGACATAGATACTGTGATCCATTGCCCCTTTTACTTAAATTTCATAATGAATTAGTACGTACAAACACTATTCTCTTAATTCAATTCTAAATTTTTGCCCAACAGGCTGCATTTCTGCGAAATCCACTTTAAAAATTTCACTTTCCTCGCTTCCTATTGTTCCGAAATCCATCGAATCCTTATTTTCCGCATCATACGCATATGACAAAGAAAAAATTTGCCCATCCAGCCATTCACTGTTAGAGGAAGGTATATCTTCATCATTTTGAAAAGTAAACAATTTATCGTCCTCCTTTACCAAAGAATATCTATATTTATCCCCCTGCATATCTGTGATTTCAACTGTGCATGGACATGTCTGTTTGGATAAACCCTTCACTTCTCATGAACATACCTGGGAAATTATTGAAATCAAAGAGGGAAAGGAATATATTTCTTGTCCGTGCGGCTGTATGGAAACACGAGATCACAATCACAAGTGAAATATCGCACGCATTGAAGGGAATACTCTATTTTTTGTTGTGACTGTGGATGCAATGAGAGTTGTGACCTTAGTATGTTTGAGGAAGTGTTAGTTTGACACTTCTCAGGCTTACTGAAGTGGAAACCCTCGGTATGAGGACAGCCTATTTTGCTGTACTACATAGACGGTTCCGTGATATAGTGTTTCAGCCTAACCCCGGTATCCCTGCAGATTGTCGCATGTTTTCAGTTTCCTATTATGTAATCAATCCGTCTTTTTTGTCCGTTCTGTTTTTTCTTCTGCTGTCTGGCAGCTCTCTTTCTGTTTTTCAGGTTTTGTAAAGTCAACTTTACAGAATTTACTTTTCTCTTTCTCAAACCAATTTAAACTTTTCTAAACAAGGGGCCGTTGTCTGTTTCTTTTTATTTTACCCTGATTCTTCTTCCCCAGGATACCCAGTCTCCGTAAGCTTTCCTTCCGTTAGTTTTGGCCCATGGGCGGACTCTCAGAGTATAGGTTCCGGGCTTCACGCCTGTAATCCTTGTATAGGTTGTCCGATTGTTCCGTTTATATACGGTGGTTCCGCCTGTAGATCTCAGTTCCATATCTGCTCTTGCAAATCCTTTTGGTACGCCAACTGTTACAGCCACAGCTCCTTTACCTGTTTTTACAGTTTTAATCTTCACCCTCTCTGTGGGAATTCCGTTCTTTACTACTACTTTTACTGGATAACTCCATGCCCCAAACCTTTTCCCAGACACTTTTCCATCATAATAATCCCTGTTGTACGCATGGATTCCCAGATAATACGTCCCGTTTTTTACATTTGTAAAGGTGATGGTCTTTGCATCCTGATACCTCGCCACCTTCACATAATTCTCAGGTTTGTCAACCCAGCTTTTCTTTGTCAGAACCGCATCGAAACCTTCGCTGTTTGCGCAGTCATAAGCCACTGCCTTAATAGTTGACCCCTGTACTTTCACATCTTTTATCGTTGCTCCTTCCGGATAAGGCGGTGCAATATGAGGACAATTCTGGGAAATTATATAAGATAATTCTATTCCTCCTGTGATGGAAACCTTAAAAATATCAGTAGCTACCTGTTCTTCTGCTTTCGGAAAAACCTGAATTATCGTATTTTCCCCCGGCATAACAACTCCCGTGTCTTCGTCAATATAGAACCATGCCCTGAAATGTTCCGTATCCTCAAAATCAACTGTGACAGGTTTTTGCCCATTGTTGCATATTGTAATCAACCGTGATGGGCACATCAACATATCCGGCTCTGGTTCTACATCATCCCATGAATCGTACTCTTCCTGAGTAATTGTGAGAAATCTCGTACCACTATTTGGTACACAGTTAACCTCGTAATCCTCCTCTGATTCCCCACGAACGAGAACCCGTATCCTGCACTCTGCCTGAATTCCTTCTTCTGTTTCCATGACAAAAGTTTCTTCATGAATCCCCTGAGAAAGATTTGGCTTTACATAAATATCCACTGCAACAGCTTCTCCGGGCTTAACCTTATTCCCAACTTTCATCGGAAGTCTTCCCTCATATAATAATGGATGCTCTAAATGTTCAAGTCTAAAATCATTCAATTCTGAAATGGATTTGATCTGCCAGCTCTCTGTACCTGTATTTTTTATCTCTAGCCTTTCCCAACCGCCGCCGTTTACTCCAGTCTGTCCCAAATCAAGGATTTCACTAGAAACTGTCGCCTCATATTTCTCATATCTCATTTCACTGTCTGAATCCACAGTATCCTCGAAAATAGCTGAAGCTTCCGATACATCGCCTTCCTGCTCTGTGGTTTCCGAAATAAATGTTTCCTCTCCAGCAGAAAAATCGGCTGCCAATACCGGCTGACCGGTAACGATCACAGCAGAAAGAAACAGCGATAAAAATGTTTTGCCTCTCCTTCTCATAATACTTTGCCTTCTTTCCATCATTATACCTCGTTATCATGTTACGTTTATGTTAACAATTGTATCATATATGTAATATTTTTTCAACAATCTTTTTTTATTTAACATATTTAACTATGCAGAAAAAGCGGCTTGAAAAGCCGCTTTTTTCTACCTTTGCAGGAACCCAATCTCTGTAAAGATAAGTTTCGTTATTTAAATTCAATGGAAGAAAATCTGTAGATGTAGTCTTCCCCCGGATGTTTACCATTATCGCCCGCAATCGGACTGTTCGCATTAACCGACACAATCATATTGTTTGTATTTCTGTCAATCGCTACGGATTCCATTTCAAAACTAAAGAACTTTGATTCATCCAGTTCATTGTTAAAGGCAAAATCCGGAATTAAAACAGGATATTTCTTGCCATCTTTAAATTTCATTGTTTTAGTTCTGCTCATATCAATGTGTAGTACCCTGCTTCCACTGGTTTGCACATCACCATTAGGAAAATATTCCAGTTTTTTCGTCGTAACAATAAATAATCCGTATTTGTCACTGTAATTGATTCCCTGAAGCACTTCATAACCGGTATTCATAAAATATTTTGTTTGATCAACCACAACTTTTCCTGCTGAGAAGTGTACAATACACAGTTTATATATTTTTTTATCTTCTTCACCCTCTGCACCGGTTTCGGTAAGAAGAATAAACTGATTGCCTTTGTAATGGCTGATTGCGTTTGTCCGGTTTTCCCAGGTATACCTATTATAGGGCCATTCTTCAGATGTACTGCCCATAGTAAGCTTCACAACCGAATATTCACCTTTTCCATTAGGTTCCGCACAGGTAACATACAATTCATGATTGTATATATCCATTCCATTGGCATGATACAGACATCTCTTCTCTCCCGGTTTAACCTTATTCACCAGTCTTTTTACGCCCTTCGTACCGCTTGTGTAATCCTCAAATTCCCAAATGGCTGCTGCACACACACTCGGATTTGCGTATTTTCCATTTGTACCGGCTTTTATACCATACAACTTTTGAGTTCTGTCATCCCCATCAAATGCTAACGCGCCAAAATTTGTCGTTTTAATATTTCCTATTTCCTTATTGTCTACTTTCATTCCCTTGGCAAGAGCGCAGTTAAAACTATAAGTACCTTTTTCATAAGTAATTCCATTCAGGACAGAAAAACGGTCCTCTGCTTTCCCGGTTCCTGTAATTACATTTGCAGCCAGTACAAGATGACCTGCTTTCATACAAATAGATTCCAGATTATACTGCTTATACCCTTTCATCTCAACATTAATAACTCCGTCTGGAATATATGAATTCACATTACTTCTGTAATCCACATGTACAATTCTGTTTCTTCCGGCAGACAATTCATCATTTGTCAGAATAAACAGACCGTAGTCTAAATGGTAATAAATATCCTGGATACGGCTTGTATATCCATATCCTCTGTTTGTAACCTTAAATTCATGAACTACTTCATAACTATTAGAACTCTCCAATCTCAGTTTTTTTACAATCAGAGTATCGTTATCTGCATCGTTGGAGCCTCGTGCAAGAATGAAAAATTCATTTGCCGCACCTGTATGTGCAATTCCAAGCGCTCCATACTGAAATTCACTTACAATATCAAACTCCTTAATAACATTACCGGCAGTATCCATTTTTACAATCTTTGTAGTATTTCCATATCCCGCTGTATCTTCAACAAGCATAAATAATTCTGTGCCGATTTTGCTAAGCCCTAATGCAAAATATCCCAAACCGGTTTTAACTGCCACAGCCTGTGCATCTGCGTTTGAATAATCCGGTGTTTTATATAAGGTTGTTACCTTTCCGCTTGTTTTCACACTGTACATAGTGTCTCCGCTGATTGTAATTCCCGCTACATTCGTCGCAGCTCCTGCATCCACAATTTTTGCTCCTGCTGTAGGTGTCGCTGAAATAACAAGTGTTTTTCCATTAAATGTTCCTGGCATATAAAATATCCTCCTTCTGTTTTTTGCAGACCCTTATAGTTTTATTGGTCTGTTTCATAAGCGCTTACATAAAATAAAAACCCGTTTTCTCTATTTTCGGAAACTACTTTTTATATTTTTTTATTGATTTCTTTTGTATCTGCCATAATGTACTCTTTTACCTCTGTAATATCCCTCTCGATAACACTTAATACATTAAATTTTTCTGTTAATGCTGACAGTAATTCCTGATACTGTTTTTCCCGCTCTTCCTGTCTTGCCGAAAATCTTTCATTTGATTTCACAATGTAGATCAAAAGAAATACTGCCAATACTGCCCATATCCCTTGAGATAATGCAGCATCCGCTGGGCGTTTTAACAAGGTCGTTGCCGCACTGCACCTTCGTTCCGAACATCGGCCGCACGATCCCCGAACAACATTCATTACGATGGCGAAAAAAGCGGGCGTAGATGAGTACGTTGTGAAACGTCTTGCCGGTCACAAGATCACAGACGTAACCGAGGCGGTCTATACAATCCGTGATATTGAGTGACTCAGAGATGAGATAGAAAAAAGGGGCTGTCGGGAAATAGATAGTTCCAAATCAGGGAGGGTATGACTCACAACGAGTCATACCCTCCCTAAATTTATCTGAAAAAAGAAAAAAAGATGGCTAATGATAACCATCTTTCTCTCCGTTACATGTTATAATGTAACTATGCTAACCAATAATTATTATAATGATTTTTTTGAATTAGGGCAACAGAAAATTAACTTTAGTTTCTTCGAATTGAGTTTACCTGACGACGATCCAGTCTATACCCTGAAAAAAGTGATGGAGGAATTAGATTTTTCTGGCTTGTTAGCCAATTGTTCAGATAAGGGAAGAACCGGGTACAACCCAATCATGATGTATGCTGTAGTTACCTATGCAAATATGCGGGGGATACGTTCTGTTGACCGTATTGTTGATCTGTGTGAAAGAGACCTTGCTTTTATCTGGCTGACGCGCGGACAAAAACCGAAACGTGATGCTTTTTATGACTTTAAAAACAGGAAACTAACATCTGATATCCTGGATGATCTGAATTACCAGTTTATGCGGCGGCTGCAGAAAGAAGGGCTGGTCACATTAAAAGAACTTTTTATTGACGGTACAAAGATAGAGGCAAATGCGAACCGTTATACTTTTGTATGGCGCGGAAGCATCAATTACCATCTGGCAGGACTTCTGGACTCTATCGACCAGCTTTTTGAAAAATATAATTCTTTTTTGCAGGAGAATGATTATGGGACAAAGTACGAGCTGGGAAATGCACAGATGTTTGTGATCGAAGGGATGGATAAAGTCCGGGAAGTGATCGAAAAGAACAGAAAACGAAAGCTTGTAAAACATAAAAAGCTTTCAAATAACCGTATTATAGAGATCGATAACTGTTCACCGCTTGAAATACGGAAACTCCAGAACAATCTCACGATGATCGCAGACAACGAGGGAATCGAATTTGTTTACGGAAAAGGAAAAAGAAAACCTGCACTTCAACAGTTGCATGAGGAACTGGAACAATGCGGAAAACGACTGATGGAATATAAAGAATGCTTTGAGATCATGGGAAAAGACAGAAACAGTTATTCCAAAACAGATCTGGAAGCAACTTTTATGCGTATGAAAGAAGATCACATGCTGAACGGACAGTTAAAGCCAGCATATAATGTTCAGATCGCGGTAGAGAATTATTTTATCGTACATGGATATGTAAGCAGCGACCGCACCGATTATAATACCCTGATCCCGGTCCTTGAAAAACATAAGAATGCTTTCGGGAGTATTCTGGAAGAAGTAACTGCGGACAGCGGGTACTGTAGTGAAAAAAATCTGCTTTATTTAAAACAGAATGAAATATCCAGTTATATAAAACTGCAGGATCATGAAAAGCGAAAAACACGCGCTTATTCAGAAGATATCAGTAAATATTACAACATGAGGACAGGGATCTTTGAAGATGAACAGTTCTATATCTGCCATGACGGACGTGAACTGCGGCATCTCAGGACAGAGAGCAAAGAGCAGGATGGATATACACAGACCTTTGAGGTATATGGTTGTGCAGACTGCAGCGGATGTGAACATAAAGCGCGCTGTCTGTATAAGTATGATGCGGAGAAAGATGCCGAAAAGAACAAAGTCATGAAGATCAATGAACAATGGGAGGAACTGAAAGAACGATCGCATGCCAATATCCAGAGTGAACGCGGGATCCTGAAACGCCAGACACGTTCCATTCAGACGGAAGGACATTTTGGAGATATCAAAGAAAATGAGAACTTCCGGCGTTTTAATTACCGTTCGGCAGATAAGGTATATAAAGAATTCATGCTGTATGCTATTGGAAGAAATATAAATAAATATCATCGTTTTTATACGAAAAACTGAGAAAATTTGAAGGAAAAACTGCCTAGAAAAAAATGCGGCTGAAAAAATCCAAACAAGGATTTTTTGCGGCCAAAAACAGAAAGTATTTATCGACCGACAGCCCCTTTTACTTAAATTTCATAATGAATTAGTAAGTACAAACACTATTCTTTTAATTTAATTCTAAATTTTTGCCCAACAGGCTGCATTTCTGCGAAATCTACTTTAAAAATTTCACTTTCCCCGCTTCCTATTGTTCCGAAATCCATCGAATCCTTATTTTCCGCATCATACGCATATGACAAAGAAAAAATTTGCCCATCCAGCCATTCACTGTTAGAGGAAGGTATATCTTCATCATTTTGAAAAGTAAACAATTTATCGTCCTTCTTTACCAAAGAATATCTATATTTATCCCCCTGCATATCTGTGATTTCAACATAGTACTGATTTTCTTCAGGATAAAATTTATCACTTTCCAGCTTCAAACTGCTTGTAACATTGTTAATAGAAAAATCTCTGATTACAGCTTCTCCCTCACTTAAACTTATCACCTGATTTAGATTTAAATGCACTGTATTTTTCTGTAATTCTTCTTTTGAAGCAGAAAAAGCAAATGTAAATGTCTCCCCGTCCATATCCTCAATTTGTTTATGGACTACAATTCCTAATTCAATATCCGCTTTCTTTGTCAATGGTACACCTTCATCATAAATCCATTCCACAACATATTGATGTTTTTTTTCTTCCAAATTTTGTTTCTGATAAACTCTTGATGAATCACATGCATATTCTCTACCATTTATTTTAATGCTTTCCCCCACACTTATCCCAATACCATCGTATTCAGTCTCTGCATCCAGATTTACAGATACAAGCAAACTATTATTCGTCAAAATAACTTCATTCAATGTAATTGATATTCCATCTTTCTCCTGCGTGGTGTTGATAACATCGGTATAAGGCTCTAGGTCATTTGATATTTGCAGGATTTCAGCAATCATCGTGGTAAATCTACTAACAGCAGCATGAACCTGATCATGGAATGCCAGGCAAAGTCCCAACATCACAATAAATGCCAGGCAAACCGCTTTTCTCCCGATATGATATACCATGTATCTTCTCGTCTGCCTTTTCCACGGTTGCAATGCTTGGACAATATATTCATCATCTATGTTTCCGAATAATTCCAAGAAGCTATATTCATCCTTTTTCATAGACGTCCCTCCTTTTCCAATATCTTTTTCAGTTTCCTTTTATTCCGTAACAAATTTTGCTTAATTGCCCCTTCTGACATCTTATGTCTAGTGGCAATATTTTTGATGGATTCCATTACCCAATATCTCTGGACAAAAATATCTCTGTCCCTGTCAGATAAACCACCCAGAAAACGATTTATAATTTCTATCAGTTTCTCAGCTTCCATATGTTCATCTAAATTATGCATTATGGCAATATTTAAACTTTCTACATCTTCCGTTATGTCTGCAATATGCATGTCTGTCCGTTTTGCCGCATGTTTTTTTCTTAACATATCAATTGCGAATCCCCTTGTGATTTTTCCTAAAAAAGCTACCAGTTTTGGCGGTCTTTTGGGTGGTATATAACGCCATGCCGCAAACCATGTGTCATTTACACACTCCTCAGAATCTTCCCTATTCATAAGAATCTTCCATGCAATAGAATAACAAGTAGAATTATATTTCTTGTCAACCAATTGTATTGCACTTTCATCTCTACTCCAAAACAACTCTATAATATAAGTATCTTCCATACATTTTCCCCTTATTTCGTAGTTTTAAATAGCCTATGCAAATATCATATCAAAAAAGGTTCTCATAATAAACATCGTATTTCTTATGCTTTGGTTATGCTTTCTCTTCAAATTTCTGTTTCTAGTCTGTGAACTCTGCAAAAAAGTTACACTAAATCCGCTACACCGCATAAATACTAGAGTTTCATGGATGGTCTTAGTGTAACTGTTACACTAAAACCAATTTGGGAAAAATGGCTTGTTTTCAAGCTTTTTAGCCATTTAGTGTAACTTTTATGAAAAGTTCAGATAGTCAATAAAATAACAAATTACATATAATCAAACTTCTTTCGAAAATACATTTTGAGTAACATGATTCCCGTATTGACAAATCCGAATAACAAGATCAAATTCACAGGTAAATATTCTCTGATTGCGTCTCCAAGCACTGATATACCTGAAAGACTTCCCACCAAAAACATCTGTGAAATCTCATCCCACATTTTTTCATATTGTCTTATCCCTTCTGTGATTATCAAAGTTACAATTGCCAATATGAAAAATACAACTATAATTGCCAGAATCCTGATAATCCATGTTCTTCCACCTGTATATGCTATTTTCTGTTTGAATGCGTTATCATAGGTTGGGAACACTAACCATTCACAAAATCGAATATACCACATGAATGGAATCCTGAAAAAATCTATAACGTCATCTTCTATTTCTTTTTCGATCTGCTCTTGCTCGCTCCTGCTCATCAATCCGTTTCTGTTCCTCAAGTCGTCGTTGCTCTGCTGAAGTGACTGATTGAGTTTCTGCGTCTCTGACAGCTCTGTTTTCAGACGATGCATTTCTTCGATGAATTTCTGTACTTCTCCTCGCAGTCTCTGCCTGTCGGATAAGAGCATCTGTTTCTCCTCTTCCAAAGCTTATATATGTTGTTTCTGTATCCGAAATACTCCCAGAACATCTGCTGTTCCACCTTGTCCGGTATGGAAGAATCCAGATATTTTCTGATATTTGCCCCACCTTCCAGGACTTTTTCCCTGTCCTCTGGATAATATGGAAAAGGAATCTGATTAATCGTCATATACTTCGGATCATGCTCTATCAGCTCACCTGACAACACATCATAATAAGCATTTCTGAAATTAATCCAGTGGGCAGGCTGCTTATTCAGTTCATACGAATTCCGGTAAATCTGTGGCTGTGTAATCAAAAGGTTATAAACTCTCTGGATGGTGCTGCTATTAACCTGATCTCGATAAATCAACTTTTGAATCCGATATTTCAGCTTTACACCCTTAGTGTCCTCAATAAAAACGCCATGCTCATAATAATAGGGAATCTCTCCCCTCACGAAAAAGCTCACATTTTCCACGATATAATCCACAATCTCCATATCCCGTACACCGGTGACCTTCCCTTTGGAATCAAACTTGTGGAACCAGCTTAATTCCGGATCATTCTTCGGTTCCCGTTCAAACCGCAGGATAAACTGTTCCAGAGCTTTCCCTACTTCTGGCTGATTATCCAGTTTCCTCAGATACTCTTTTTCTTTAAACAACTGCCATCCAGCTTTTCCATCCAGACCAGCCTCCTTGCAAAACTCCAGAATCCGGTCATTCATCCATTTGGTCGTGCAGGCAGCCACATAGTGGTACGCACTCTGACAGGTTCCATGAAACTGAATTGATCGCATATCTTCTATGAAACTGTTTACGCTGAAATAGTATCCATCATCTTCCTGCCCCAAATAAAGTGCCTGATAACCGGACATCACAATATTCATTGCAATATCCTGATTGTCCACCAAAAAGATATACTTCTTGGAAGTACCTTCCGGTTCTGTTTCCATATAATGCTTCAGGAACTTCTTGTTCATGTTCATCACTTCCTTTCAGAGCACAAGAAAAGACGTGGGCCATATTTCCATGACTCACGCCTTACCTGCTCACAATATTCAATTTTCTGTAAATCTATCTGTCATTTCCTGCGTTCATCTATCTTATACATAGATCATTTCCTTCAGGATGATTTCTTCTGCAATCGCCCTGTGACCGTTGGCAGCTCTTACCCATTCCATCTGATCTTTCTCCTTGTCCGGCAATGGATCTTTTTCTTCCAACTGTTTCAGGATAATTTCTTCCCGTTCTCTGGCTGCCTTGTCTACTTCCAACAGATGCTCACCAATACTATCTTGCAGGAGCATTACCTGATACAGCGAATTTCTGTGATTTTTCAAATAGTCTCTACGCAAGAATCCATATTTGCCAAGCTGCTCC
>OGEK01000224.1_pt1 | contig 66296 bp, 96 predicted proteins | sample 1570641 | NCBI WGS metagenome assembly OGEK01 (sample SAMEA2582136, study PRJEB24529) | metagenome | biome: Human gut stool | place: China | collected 2011
CGACCTGCATGACGGCATAAGCCAGTTCCAAGGGCACATCGTAGAGGTCGCACATTTTCTCCGTGTAAGACTGTAGTTCCGCATCCAGCGGCACCTGATATGTAACCGGCTCATACGGAACCGGGTCCTGACGAACGCATTCAACCTGCTCGATCTCGGCCACCACCGGTACCATAACCAGCGTTTCAACCGGCGGCTTCTGCTGGAAAGCGAACGCCGCGGCGATGTTTCCGACCACCAGAAGCTGCGCCGCTGCCGCCGCTGCCAGCGGCACGAGCGTTTGTGCTTTCATCCTCCCGCACCTCCTCCAAAAGACCAAAACGTTCCATCGCATACCGCCGGGGCACCCGGCCGGGAAACGTGAGGTTTCCCCTTGCTTCCAGTTCCTGATTCATTTGCTGGATGTACTTATATGCCCGGGACTTGCCACAGCCAACCAGTTCCGCAACCTCTGCACAACCGATGAAATACGACTCTTTGCTCACGACTGCCGTCCCCCTTTCGAAAAACGCATATTGTTCATGCAGAACAAAAGGCAGACCCCCAATAAGGGAGCCTGCCCATGCTGAAAGATGCGTTACTGCTCCTTCAGCTGCCCGATGTACTCAAGCACCTGCCGGATCTGTTCAGGGGGTAAATCCTTGATTTCGTCCCGCAGAACTTCATCCAGCACTTCTCCGTGCTTCGGGTGTTCATCCGATGCTGCCATGTGCCATCACTCCTTCCCGGCTTACAGATAGGCCATTGAAAGAGTATGACATCTGTACTTTGCATTTCCAGCTTTTGGAAACATATACCAATGCTCGTGATAAAATAACAGGAAAGGTTATGGTGTGATATGGGATTCAGGTATAGAAAAAGCATTCGGCTTGGTGGTGGGTTCCGCATCAATATTTCTGGTAGCGGTGTTGGATACTCATGGGGTGTTCCCGGGTATCGAATCACCAAAACAGCGAACGGAAAAATCCGGCAAACCGCCTCCATCCCGGGAACCGGACTGAGTTATTCGACCGAGGAATCCATTTATAAATCTGCACGAAAAAGCGCTCTAAAAGAAGAACCATATACAGATACGGAAGTTATTCAATCTACCGACCGCGCAGACTATAAAAATTCCGACTTCAAGGCGCTTATGAAGCGAATCAACCGGGTTTGCTTTCTCAATAAAGCCTCACTTATCGTTGGGGCTATCGGCCTGCTCGCTTTCATCGTTCTTCATACACCGCAGCGGCTTTTCCTGACCATTTTGTCATTCATCGTATTTCTCTATGCCCACTATATTGCTCCTGTAAATTTGGAATACGACTTCACCGATGAACAGTTTGATGCCTACGAAGAATGGTATAACGCCTGGCGTAAATTATTTGCCTGTGATGCCGTTTTCTATGTACCCGAAACCCACACCAACAGCAGCGCAAAAAAGAATGGCGGTGCCGAGAAAACCGTATCCGAAGAAAAAGCTCTCGGAATGCCTGCACTCCCCTATTTTCTCAGAACAAATGTGCCTGTTTTTTCGGCCGCTCTGAATAAGAAGGAGTCCATTTATATTTTCCCGGATAAGGTGTTCTATCTCCACAATAGCAAAATCAGCGCATACGACCTTTCGGAGGTCTCTTTCAATGTCGATTCTGTCAACTGTGTCACGGATCAGGAGCATCTACCGGCGGATAGCAAGGTGGTCAAAGAAACTTGGCTCCGGGTCAATGCCGATGGTTCCCCCGACCGACGCTATAAGAACAACAAGAAATGCCTTGTCTGCGAATACGGCAGACTGCGCATCCGCTCTGACAGCGGACTAAATATTTATTTTCTGCTTAGCAATTCCGACAACGTAGACCAGTTCAAGGCAATTCTTCCACAATAAAAAAAGACCCCGGCCATTATAAAAATGGTCGGGGATTTATAAACTCTTCAGGAGGTATATTCGATGCCCTGCTATAAAGACGAAAAAACGGGAACTTGGTATTGCCAGTTTCGATATACTGATTTCACCGGAGCGCAGAAGCAAAAGCGCAAGCGCGGCTTCAAAACCCGCCGCGAAGCGCAGGAGTGGGAGCGGGAATTTCATCTGCAGAAAGCCAAAAGCTGTGATATGACACTTGCCAGCTTTGTGGAGTTATACTTCAACGACCGGGAGCATCATGTCCGTGGCACCACAATGGACACTAAGCGAAACATTTTTGACACCAAAATTGTTCCGCTTCTCGGAAATCGGAAAATGAACGAAATCACAGCCCTGGACATTCGAGACTGGCAACAGCGGGTCAAGGAGATGGGCGAAGCCACTGGTCTGCCTTATGCGGAAACGTATCTCTATACCATTCATGCACAGTTGACTGCCCTCTTTAACTATGCCCAGACATTCTACGGTCTGCAATTCAATCCGTGCGATGCAGCCGGCTACATGGGGTCCTCTATCGCCGGTGAAATGCTTATCATCACAAAAGACCAGTACGAGATTTTACGAAAAGAATTTCGCAATGAGGCCTATCTTCTGGCATTTGATATTCTATTCTGGACAGGATGCCGTGAAGGTGAAATGTTGGCGCTGCTGCCGAAAGACCTGACTGACGATGACCAGTTGCGAATCTATAAAACTTATCACCGGAAAAAGGGTCAAGACATTCTCGGTCCCACCAAGAATAGCAAAAAGGGCGGCAACAGAAATGTGCCTATCCCCCATTGGCTGGCAGAAGAATTTCGTACCTACTGTTCTAAACTATACGGCCTGACCCCAGATGACCGGGTATTTTACATGACCTGTACAGCCCTTAACAAAGAATTGACCCGCTGCACCCAGATAACCTATCTGCCGGACATTCGTGTCCACGATCTTCGGCACAGCCACGTTTCTCTCTGTATCGAACTTGGGTACTCTATTGTTCTGGTGGCCAAGCGGATCGGGGATACTGTTCCTGTTATCATGCGGACATACGCTCATCTGTACCCCAATAAGCAGCAGGAACTCGTGTCAAGGCTGGAAACTCTCAGTACTTCCTCTTCCTCCAAGGATGAATCCGATTTGATGCCACTCGTCTAAGCCGAAAACAAATGATGTCACAGCCCGTTTTTTGATGTCATGATGTCGCAAAAGCCCCGGAAAGTTTCGATTTCTCGTTACTTTCCGGGGCTTTCAAATTATTCTCCGATAATAAACCGTGCTACCATTTCCGGCACATCCAGCAGGTGCTTTTTGCCACGGATGATGTCAAAATGATGTCAGAAGTCGATTTTTGCTCATTTTTCAATCGTAGATACGTTTATTTTTCAAATATTCCATTATTCCAGCTCTATGGTGGGCGGTTGTCTTCTGTTCGCATTGGTTGTTTTCTATTCTTTCCAATGCTTGTATTTCCTGTATTTCCTCGGTTCTCGTTGGCTTCTGGGTGCTTCTGTTACTTGGGTGTTACTTCGGTGTTACTTTCAGGCTCCACCAAACCCAGCTCCACAAGGTAGCGGTTCACAGCCTCGTTGATGAAGTCGCTGCGGCTCATGCGGCCGGTTTCAACGTTCTTTTCCCGGTCGTCAATATAGTTGTCGATAATGTCCAGGGTGCCGGTGGGGATGTGTACCGTTGTGGGCACTCTCCGGCTGGCGCCCTTCATAGGCCTTCCGTATGGCATTGCTTTTCCTCCTGTTACTTGTTGCGGTGGCTCTCTGCTGCTGCGGCCAGAATGTCCAGATCTTGCCGCAGCCCAGGGGCCAGGGCGTCCACCCAGCGCGCCGGAATGGCCGAGAAGCCAAACCAGGCGCCCGCCAGGCCGCCGGTAATAGCCGCGTTGGTGTCGGTATCGCCGCCCAGGTTTGCGGCCGCGCAGACGGCTTCCTCGAAGGTCTGGGCGTGTGCAAGGCAGCTCACGGCGGTGCACATACTGTCCACCACATAGCCGCCCGCTGCATACGTCGCGGGCTTCTCCACGGACGCGTCGTAGAACGTGCCCTTTAAGCACTCGTGCAGGAAGTCGGCCACGTTGCCGTCCTGGTACTTATTAACCGCTTCTGTAAGTAAATATACCATTCTCGTGTACAGAATGCAAGCCTCTGTGGACTTGTCGCCGCGGTGGGTCATTTCCGCAAATGCCCGGGCCTGTATTTCTGCGCCGCCCTTCGTGCTGCAATAAAGGCCAGGGTATACGGTGCGCATCAGAGCGCCGTTGCCCTCCACAGGGCGGCCGCCATCCCGCCGGGTCTGCCGCGCTGCTTCTTCCCAGTCCGTAGCCGTAGGAACGCCCTGTAAGCGAAAACGGCCCCGCAGCTTTGCAACGGCAATGCTATGGGAGCAGGCGCCGCCAATGTCCTTTGGCTTGCTGTCAGCCCATGCAATAAACTGCTGTCCCACAGAAGCGACCAGATCCAGGCCGTTGTCCCCTTCCAGGGCATCCAGGATGCCGCGGGCAACGCAAAGGGTCATTTGTGTGTCGTCTGTCACTTCGCCAGGCTTCAAGTTCAGCCAGCCGCCGCCGATCATGTCGGTAACACGGCCGTATGTGTTGCAGATCTGCCAGTCGCTCATAAATTCCAGGGGGCCGCCCAGGGCATCGCCCACGGCCACGCCGTACAAGGCACCACGGATTCGGTCAAGCTGCTTTTCGTTGATCTTCTTCATTTCTGTTCCTCCTGTCCAGGCATCCGGCCCGTAACCACTCGGCCGTTTTTGTCCAAAAGCGTGTAGCCGCACAACTGTGCGAAGATTTTCGCTGCCTCCTCCGGCTCGTACAGAAGCACCGTCGAAAGGTCTTCCACCGGGTACTCCTCTGGCACCTTCACCACCTGGGCGTAAAAGCTGCCGCCCATGCCCAGGTCGAAGAGCTCCCGGATTATGTCGTTCTGGTCGATTTTCTGCTTCTTGCTCTTTCCGTCAAAGCAGAAGGCCGCTCCTTCCGGTACATTCTCGACCAGTTTCAAATGATCGCCTATCATGTGCCCAACTCCTTACGCATGAACCGCAGGGTTGAAACCCTGGGCCTTTATGTTCTTCGCCCAGGCTGTCACCATGGCGGAAAGGTCCTTTTTCATGGCCGGGTAATATTTCGTTGGCTTCCCGTCCACATAGTCTTTGTAAACTTCCCAATAGCGGCCGATGTAGTCGTTCTGGTATGTAAGCGGCTCCACGGTACCGGCTTCCCGGTCAACGCCCATGGTCACATCCGGGTCCCGCATAAGGTCGCCGTTCTGCTCCCCATAGTGGGCCACGGAATACACCGGGCGGCCCTCGTGGTCATTGTAGCCCAAGGCCTCGATGCACAGGTCCATATAGCCCGGGGCCGTGAACTTCAAGGCCTTTTCTTCGGTGCCGTCCACGGCATCGAAGAAGGGCGCCAGGGTCTTGTAAATCGTTTTTGCACTCATGCCTTTTCCTCCCGCTCCATCAAAATTTCCGAATCGCGCGCCACCTTCCGCAGTGCGGTGAGAACCTCCGCAAGCTGGTTTAGTGTGGTCGCGTAATTTGCCACCTCGCCAGCCCAGGCCACATAGTCGTCACCCTCGGAAAGCAGTCGAATTGATTTTGCCAGGTGCTCCGCTTCAAGCTCCGCCATAACAATCTGGCCGTTCAACTGCTGGTTGAAGAATTTAACTTTGTCCATGCTCTGTGCTCCTCTCTGCGGTATGGTTCCCGCGACCTTGCCCGGCTGGCTGCCGGGTGGTTTCGGCCTTTTCCTCGGGCCATCATCAGGCGGGGTTAGATGTTGGTTTTGCGCGCGCCGGTCTCCGTGTGTTCCCACACATCAACGGAGTATCCAGCAGCCCGAAACCTGTTTGCAAAACTGCGGGTCTCCTCCTCGGATGACTTCCAAACACAGAGCGGGAAACCGGCCTTGTTGTACAAAATCTGGTAACGCTTCATCGTTCATGCCTCCTTCACTTCCACGCTCTTAATGCTGTTCTCAACATAACTGCGGCCGCGGAGGTGCTCGCAGCTCCAGCAGAAGCCGATTCCGCGCTCTCTCAGAAAATACCCTGCCTTGGTGTTGTCCTTTTCGCTAAAGGCGGATTGAAGCGCCCAGGCCTGGGCGTCCTCCACTAGGATCATTGCGCAGGCCTCGCCGCGCTCGCCGTTCTGGATAGTGTCGTAGGTGAAAATAACGTTCTTCATGGTTCAGTCCTCCGTATAGTAATCGAATCCTTGGCTTGAAATGCCCAGCAAGAAAAGCCGGTGGCTTCCGTGCCGGTCCACCTTGTACTTGCCGCCCAGGGCTTCAAACGCGTGTTTCATTCCAACGTAGCTTGCTTCATGCAACGGCCGGTCCTCTGCTGGCCCAAATGGGCTGCGCATCCCGATCAACTGGTTGTCCAGGTCCTTTGCCAGCCCGCCCAGGTCAAACGGTGTGATGTTCTCCATGTTTCCGCCCTCCCTCTTTAGTGTACCTTAATCAGCGTCCCGCTGTTCAGGATGTACCATTCTTCGCCGTTCTTAACGGTCGTCTTGCAGCCCTGTGCTTTAAGCAGCATCCGCATTTTTGCCAGCTGCTTTTCGGTGCACTGCATCCAGAAGAATCCTGCGTAATTGAACCACTCGTTGCTCTGGATGTTCACGGAACGGGCATTCTCAAAAATGCGGTTGAAGGTACTGGTTTTCATGGTTTAGCCCTCCTTGCCTTCGGCTTTCTGCTCGATTTCGAGCAGCTCGTTGTAAATTCTTTCGGCCTCGTCGCCGGTCAAGTTGAACTGTTCGATCAGGTCGGAAATTGCATCGGACCGCCAACCGCCTTCGTACAGGGACGCCGCAGAATACTGGGCGTCGTATTCCTCCCGGCCGCCGCAGCGGAGGTCGTCGCGCCAGTTCTCGTAATCGGTCTCTGTCATGCTCAACATCATAATTTAGCCCTCCTTAGTAACAAACCGTGGATTCATTGATGCGAATGAACTTCCCGTACTTCTTGCCGAGCCGCTCTGCGCAAACGTAATTGTAAACGTCCAGCCGGTTTCTAAACTTCGGGTCCCGGTCGGTGAATACCAGGGTAGTTTCCCGGAACACAACCTCGAACCGTGTATACCGAACCTTCATTTTTCGTTCCTCCTCTTGTGTGCTGCTGTTCTCTACGCCTTTATTATAAACCGCTTCGGTTTATAAGTCAAGATGGAATTTTGCGAAACACGATTATTTTTAGGCAAAAAGAAAAAGCCCCGCTTCCAGCGTATTGCTGGAAGTGGGGCTTTTGTATGCTCTTAGGTGGGGTTTGTGCGTGGTGTTACTGCTGCGCAGCCTTGGCCGTCTTGTTGTGGTCGATCTGGGCCTGGATGCGCGTGGTCAGATAGCCCACGGTGTCGTCGCCGGAGATCTCCTTGATGTAGTCCAGGGCGTCGCTGCTCAGGCTCTTAATGGCGGCGGAAATTGCGCCGTTCAGTGCCTTGGCCTGGGCGTCCTTATCGAAAGAGCCGGTCTTTTTCAGGTCGTTTACATAGGTTTGGTTCATGGCTGCCACGGCATTTGCCACGGCGTCGGTAATCTCGCGACAAATGCGCTGGATGGTCTCGTTCTTAACCTTCTCGGCCGTGGATGCGTTGATGGCGGCGGCCACTTTGCGAACGTATGCAGTTGCCAGGGGTGCGCAGATGGTCAGTGCGGCGAAAAGAAGCTGGGTCAGGATCTCTTTCATGGTGTTTTCTCCTTTCAATATTCAGCGGATAGAAGAAAGCCCGGCCCTCTGAATGATGGCCGGGTAGTTTTTATAGGCGTGGTTCAGGTCCACGTCGCCGGTGATGCCGGGGATGGTCCCCTTGCTGGTATACTGCCAGATGCCGTGCTTGCGCGTGGGGCGCCGGGTCCGGTAGTCGGCGATCCAGAGGTCAAAGGCTTTCAGGGCGTCCATATCCAGCTCCGTGTTTGCGTAGCTGGTATAGGTGTAGACCATAGCATAGAGGCCCCAGGCCTCGATCTGTTTGGCGGCACCTGCCACCAGGGCGGAAAGTTCCTTGGCCGGGATGGGTTTCAGCTTGTTGTCCTCCACATCCACAGCCACAGGAAGCTGGAAGCTCTTGCCCATCAACGCCTGTTTCACCTTCACCAGCTCGACGGCCCGGGCGGCCTCGTTCTGGGCGTAGGTGTAGTAATAGGCGCCCACGGGAATGCCCAGGCGGGTGCATTCCGAATAGTTCCGCTCAAACTGGGGGTCAATGTAGACGCCGCCGAAGTTCTTGTTGGTGGAAACCGTTTTCAGGATTGCACCGTCAATTTTGCCGCTGCGCTTCACGGCCTCCCAGTCGATTTTCCCCTGGTAGCGACTGGCGTCCAGGTACTTATAGATCATTTCGAGCCCTCCTTAAAGAAAGTCGTGCTTTTCCAGGCGGTCGTCGTAGCAGCGCTCAATATTCGCAATAGCATGGGTGCACTTGTTGTTCTTATACTCCTCGTGCGCCTTGCAATATGTTTTGTAGCTGTCTATGATGGTCAGGATCTCGTCGAAGTCCTCCGGCGTGTGTCCAATGTCCCGGACAAGCTCGTTATTAAATCGAAGAATCCGGCTCCGCAAAAGGTCCGCGTTGCGCTCGTCGTCTGTGCGGATGTGGTCGTCCAGAAGGCGCCGGGTTTCCTCCTGGTAGCGTTTGACCTCCTCCCACTTCTGGTCCTGGCTTTTCTGTGCAGCTTCCATTTTCTCGGAAAGCTCCGCAGTCAGGGCGCGGCCAATGGCCTGCACAAGGGTCTTCCATGGGTTGATTTCGATTTTCTTAACCTGAAAAATTCTTGTGACCGCCATAAGCCCGGCGGCCACAAGTCCGGCTGCTGCAAGTAAGTCTTGGGTGCTCATGTTCCCTTCTTTCTGCACTTTGCGCCACTATAAGAAAGCGGCAATCATAGGCCACCACCTCCTTTTCTGCTGCTTCCATCAGAGGGAAAACGGGAGCTCGTCAGCGCCCAAAAGCCGGTCGATCTGGCCGTTCACGCTGGCGATCTGGTCCTCTGCGCATACTGCGCCAACCTGCGCCAGGGCTTCCGCCTGGGCGTGAATGATTTCATTCTGCTTGTACACGATGCCGGTCAAGGCCTCGATAATCTGCAAATTGCTCACGCAGCCCTCCTTTCTTCTTGCGCCGCCGTTTTGGCGTGCAGATAGATTTCATTTAGCCGAACTTTTATTTTTTCGTTCGGGCAGTGCTCAATCATACCGCTGTAAGACGCAACGCGGCGATCAAAGGCTTCTTTGCTCATTTCGCCAGCAAAATACAGCTTGCAGATACCACGGAACGCACCCTTTATCCGGCGCACGGTCGCTTTGCGCAGCCGCAGTTCCCGGGCCGTAACAATATAACCCACAAACTCCACACGATCCGCCGGGCGGATACACGTTTTCCGGTTCAGGTCCAGGTGCAGCCGGTCCGCCAGGAATCGGGTGATCTGTTCCAGGTATTCGTTTGCCTGTTCTTTGCTGTCTGCCAAAATAACAACGTCGTCCATATACCGTGCATAGCGGTGAATATGCAAAACGTGCTTGCAGAACTGGTCTAACTGGTCGAGATAAATATTCGCAAAAAGTTGCGAGGTCAGGTTGCCGATGGGCATACCCCGGTCAAATAACCAGTCTTCGTCTTCTACGTCTTCCGGTCCCATAAACCGCGGCAGGCCGAAGCGCTCAGAATCGCAGTTTATAATATTATCCAGAAGCCGCATGAGCTTCTGGTCCTTTACCCGCTCGCCCAAAATATCAAGCAAAACGGCATGATCTACGCGGTAAAAATATTTAGAAATATCCAGTTTCAGCACATATTGTTTACCAGGCTTTGATTCTGCCTGTTGTAACCAATATTGGAGCCGTTTGGCCGCTGCAAGGCTTCCTTTTCCTTTACGGCACGCATAAGAATCCTCTATCATCATGCGGTCGTAAAAGGGATTTAGTTCAAGGTATATCGCCCATTGAACAATCCGGCTTGCGTAAGGCAGCGCCATAACCAGGCGCCTTTTGGGGACACTGACCCAGTGTTTCCTATACGGTCCAAACTTGAAACATTCATTTTCAAGGTCGTCCCGGATCTGCAATAGGTTTGCGTCCAGGTCGTTGTTGAATTTGATTATTTCATCCCGGTATCTCTTTTGTTTTTTAGCGTTCCTGTTGGCTTCTTCAAGCCTGGGAAACGCAATAAGGTTAGAAAAAGAATTTTGGAGCACTTGTTTCTCATTCATACTTCACCAATCCGCGTTTGACGTCCCCGCCTCCGCGGCTCACTGTCATTTTTTCCGGTCATGTCTTCCCGGAAGGGGAAAAGGCCCCTTTGACCCTTGCACCTACACGGCCCCGTAAGGCCGTGCACCAATGTCCAGCAAGGGGCAGAGCGAGACGCCCGCCGATGTTCGTCCAGCGATTCGAGCGCGGATTATTCAGATTCAGGGCGAAAACGCCGTTGTTCGCGCCATTGTTCCAGTTACCACCACGATACGCGCACCGGCAAAATCAATGGCCCGTTCCCCAATCTTAAAGCTATATTTTTATTCCTTTTTCGCAGGCCCGTTTTTCACGGATTCCATATAGCCGCCGATCATACATCCTATTTCTCTATTAAAGCTGCTCCAAACTTCCCGCTGGTGTAACGTCAAAGGCGGGGCGTATTTCTGCCCGCGGTAATCCTTGTCCGACGCCACTATTACAAATTCTTTCAAAACAGCCAGCTCAATGTCTAAGTCTTCAAGCGTGGTCTTCTTGTAATATTTTCGTTCTAGGCGCGTCGCAAGACGGTACATTTCCAGCATACTATCCCGGAGGATATCCGCAAGTTTCCGTTCGCGCCGCGGGAAAGCATCAACAAGCGGCATTCCGTATTTCATCATTTCGGATATTTTTTCTTTAAGAAAAAACGGCTTCGGCTTTGTTGCTTCTCCCGGTGCTTTCGGTTCCTTCGGCGTGTAGCTGCCACCATAATTTTGCGGCGTTGGATTGCGAGTATATCCAGCCACTTTTTAACCTCCAAAATATAAAAAATCGGGGCCCTGCTCCCGCAGGGCCCTTCAGTTTACCAGGGATCAGTTTTCAGTTTCCTCGTCGCAAGCGAGACGCCCGCCGATGCTCGTCCAGCGATTCGCGCGCGGATTATTCACATTCAGGGCGAAAACGCCGCTGTACGCGCCATGGTTCCAGATACCACCACGACACGCGCACCGCTCCGCGGCCGCGTTGTTGGCCCAGAACACGTCGTTGCCATAATCGGCATCAGAGGCCCCGTCCTCCGGCAAGAAAGCCATTGCCTGGAGGTACAGCTTTGCCGTAGCGCTCAAACCGCTTGCGGTGGTCTTGGCAAAGCTGGCGTTCCGGCTCGTGTCGGAAGCGTCGGCAATGCTGGTACCCCACTGCCAGTGACCGGATACCCAGTCCAGCTTTACCGTGCCAGCGGTGGTGCCCTTGCCATCGGGCACCACAAACAGGTCGTTGTAGCTGGTGGCGGAAGCGTTCAGGGCGCGCCACTCGTTGGAGCTGGCGCCGGTGTTCACGCTGGCGTCGGCTGCGTTATTGTAGGGAATTACCTGGAGTTCACCGAACACCAGACGGACGCCGCGAATCCATTCCCAAACGTTGCCGTTCAGATCCCACACGCCGTCCATGGCGCCGGTGTCGCTCCACGTCACAGGACCGGTGCCGGTGGCGACACGGCAAGTGCTACCGTTGCTGCTGTCAATATACGTCGGGATTGCCACGATGGCAGTTTCGGAAGAATCCTTGCCGTAGTTGTTGTTACCCTTGGGCATGGTGCCGTTCTTCTTTGCCAGCAGCGCCAGGAACGCCCACTCCATATAGGTGATGCAGTGGAAGCCGTTGCCCTTATTCTTGCTGTACTGCTCGATCTCGTCCAGGGTAATATTTGCCGCCGGGTCCTCGTTGGGCAGCGAATAAGCGCGGCTGTTGTGCACGATGCTCTGGAACTTGCCAAAGGCCAGCTTCTTGCGCTGCACGCCGTTCACCAGGAACGCCGGGTGCACGGTGCTGTCGCCGTTGGTCAGCAGTGCGTTAAGCATCTGCGCCGGGCGCTCTACCATCACGGCGGGGTCGCCCTTGTCGTCTACGATAACCTTGTTGGTGGGGCAAACAGAAGAAAGTGCCAGGCTCGTAAGTGCAAAATTGCTCATTGTTGTATCCTCCTTTTAGTCTTCTGCGGGCTGCAAGTCGTCCAGGGACCACAGGATCAGCTTAACGTCTGCCATGTCAAGCGGGACGGCCTCGGTGTGGGTCTTCCGGGTGTTTGCGGTGTCCTTGTCCTCGGTGCCTTCGGCCGTTTCTGCGGCCTCCTGGGCGTCCTCTGCGGGGTCCTCGACCTCAACGAACTTCTGGGCGGGGATCTCAACCTGGGCCACATAGTAACGGCCGGTGCCGGTGCCGATGGTCAGGTTGTTCTGGTCGTCCATGCAGACGTCAACGGTCACGGGGATGTCACGCTGGCGGGTATCGCAGCGGATTGCCAGGTCATCGTCGCCAAAGATGATTTTGGTTTTGCTCTGCGCCCAGGCGATCTTCTCGCCCTCGTTCTTGTCCTCAACCTGGATCTTATTGTAAGTAGCCATTAGGTCATACCTCCTTTAACACGGATCTGCAAGGTAACGCTTTTTGCGCTGCCGGTGAATGCGATCTTAAAGCCGTTCAGAGCCTTGGCGCTGATTTCGATGCTGCCCACCTCGCCGGTGGCGCCGGTCTGCTCCGCCTCAACGGTATAGAACAGGTTTTTGCGGGTCTGCTTCAAAGCAACCGTCACAGGGTTGTCGCGGGTGCTGTTGAAGGGGAATTTTGCGGTGTTTTTCAGGGTAACGGTCTGGGTTTCGCCCAGGATCTCACCGTCCACCATGGCCGCGTGGGCGTCGTTCCCGCGCTGCTGGTGAAGGTTGCCGAACAACAGGATGGATGCCGCCAGGTATGCGTCCTGGATGCCGTTTTCCATGTTGTTGAAGTTGGTTGCGCTCTGGGGTGTGCCCTGCTGGAGGACCTCGCCCTGGTCCTTCACAACCTCGCTGGTGCCGTCGCCGTTTTCGGTGATCTTGCGCCGGTGGGGGTGCTCCGTGATGTGGTCCTTCCAGTCGGTCGAATTATACATAAGCTCTCGCCTCCTTAACCTTCCTCAATCTTGAACGTGAAGCGGTAGAAAATACCCTCGGTGGTATCCTTACGGGTGATACTGTCCGGCTTCGCGCAAAAAAGCTGGTCCTTCGTGTTGAAAAGCTGAAATTCGGTCGCCGTAATGGTGCCGGGGATCGTGTGGTCCACCACAATGTCGGCAGCGATCCGGCCGTCGCTCAGGACGTGGATTTCAGGCTTGCCCAGCTTGTAATAGGTGCCGCCGACTTTCACACGGGAATATGCAATATTCCGCTGTGTGAACTCTTTGTAATCCTCGATTGCCGCTGCGGTAAGCAATGCCATAGCTTTTCGCCTCCTTCTTTAGTCTGAATCGTCCCCACAGAGGGGGAAGTCAAAAGAGAAAACCCGGCCGGAAACGCCGTTTTCAACGGTCGTCCCCTGCTGGGCTCCCACACTGTTTAGATTCGGAGTGGTGCCCGCCTCCCGCTCTCCTGTCATGGAATACGCGAAAGCTGCGCCACGGCCGCCGGGCGAAAGGCTCAGGACGGTTTTTGCGGTCGCGCTCTCGTTATTCAGGCCCGGTTCTTCACCGGCAAGCGTGTACGGGAAGGCGCCGCCGTCACCGGTGCCCGCCAGAACGGCAGAAACGTGGCCCTGTGCGGCGATAAAACTTTCCTCGGGAAGTTGGCCTGCCAGGTGTTCGCCCGTCAGCGGGTACGCATAGGCGGCGCCATGGGCAGTCGGTACGATCTTCACCGGTACGCCCTCCACATAGGCCAGATAGCTTTCGTCCGGCACGGTGCCGGTCATGTGCTCACCGGTCAGCGGGTAGGCATACGCCTGGCCGATGCCGCCGGGAGAAATGCGTACAGTAACCGGGTGCTGCACTCCAATGTTGTTCACGTCGGGGTGCTCGCCGGTCAACTTGTACTCGAAAACTTTCTGCCTGCTGCGTGGGCTCACCTTGATGGTTGCACCCGCCGTCACAAATAACTGAAAGGCAATGTGCGACGGTTTGATGCGCTTCAAGCGGTCCACCACGGCCGAATAGTCCAGCGGTTCGCCGCCCGCCTCAATATCAACGCGGATCGTATAGGGCGCCACGTTTTCCTCAACGTGCACGGCCCGGCCGGTCATGGCGGACAGAATCGCTTCCACGCGGGCCGGGTTCATGGGTGCGCGGGCGCCGCGGCGGGCGATTATGTCTGCCCGGCGGGCTGCTAGGCTGCGGTTTTCGTTCGTCTCGATACCATAGCGCTGCTCCCAGTAGCGCAGGGCCCAGGTGGCCGTCTCCGGGTTTGCCTGTTCCCGCAGCTCCGAGAACCGGATCTCCGCGTCGTCCACCTCTCTGCCCATGACTTCATAGAGCCATTTCGCCACATAGGAGCGCTCATAGATGGGGGATACACGGGAAATCATGCGCTGGGAAACGCGGTTTTCAGGGAATTTTTCAAGGTCGAAGTTCTTCCGGGTGCTCATTCGCTGGTCGCCTCCGTATCCTTGATGCCGTGAATCTCACCGGTGCAGGGGTAGTCCGCCGGGTCCAGCGGAATGTCCTTCACGTCGCCGTTCACAAGGATCTTGGAAAAGTTCTTCACGCCCTCGGTGCGGGTCAGGGCCGCGTGGATCTCGTTATACTTCACCAGGCTGTCGGCCTTGGCGGTGATGTAATACTCAATCAGCGCGGTGCGGAAGATTTCTTCCACCTCTGCGGCGGTCTTGGTGCCGTCCAACTGCAAGCCCTCAACGGAGATATTCACCACCTCACCCTCGGGGGCCTGCACCAGGAGAATTGCGCCAACGGGCGCCTTCCGCTCGATCCGGTTGTCGTCCCTCATGATGTGGTCGTACACGTTTTGAATAATAGAGCCGTTGGCTGGCTCGCCGGAAGAATCCAGAATAATAAGGCGCACCCAGTTGGGATGCGTCTTTTCGTACTGGGCATCAACCAGAACCGTGCCAACGCCAGAAACTTCCTTGGCCCAGCGGATATAGTCCGCGTCGCAGCCAACAAAGGATTCTCCCGAAGTCTCGTCATACTCCGCAATGCGCAGGCGGAGGGATTCGTCGTCTTCCTCCTCTGCGCCGCCGGTGATCTTGTCGGCGTTGGTTACAAGGGTAACGCCTGCAATCGGGTCCATCATAATCGTGATGGCACCCGCGCCCACGTTGCCGGTGGGGCCCGGTTCGACTGCTGTAATAGCAACGTCAACCGTGCCGTCCTCCCCTCCGGTAGCCTCTCCAATGTAGGCCACGGAATCCGTAGCGTACTCAATGGCAGGCACTCCGCCGGAAGAAGGCACACAGACCACGGTGCCCTCCGGGATCTGCGTGCCGGGCGTGCCGGTAAACGTAACAATACCGGCTGCGGGGTTTGCCGGGCGGCGGGAAAGGCCGTCGGCCCTGGCGTGTCCGTCAAGGTAGGCCCCATAGGACCACGCCGGAAACATCAACTTTAAGGTTTCCACAAGGTGGAAGTTCAGCAGTTCGTCCTTTTCGAGTGCCGTGGGATAGGTAAAATCCCACGGGAAGCCGCCTTCGGTGTCGTCAATGTCAGGCGGGAGGCTTTCCATCATGCGCGCCTGGATCTGCTCCGCCGTTTCGGTTTTCAGCCAATCAGGCGCGGAAAATGCCGGAATTGTGGCCATGTTCTCACCTCCTTACTTTGAAAAATTCAGGCTGACGGTTTGGATTTCGTCGTAGCCGCGGCCCTTCACAACAAATTCGCAATCGCAACTGTCTGGCTCGGGCCATGTAAACGTAAAATCGCGGCAATACTCCGTTTTGGGATTCGCCATGATCGCTTCCGTGATGGTCCGTTCCAGGCTGGCTTCCACGCTGGCGCGGTCGCTTTGTGCAAGCGAAGTTTCGAGCTCTGCGCCGTACTTGGTCGAATACGCCAGAAAGGCGTCCCGCTCCGTCATAACGGTTTTTATGCACCATTGCATATAGGCTTCGCGGCCGCTGGCTCCCGCCATGCGCCCGGCGCCGTCAAGGCGAAAATCGCCGGTCGCATAGTCGAAATAAACAGAAGGTTTATACTGCTGCTTCCGGTTCTCCTCGTTCTTCTTTGCGACGAAGTCCGGGACTTCAAAAACCGGGTAAAGCTGCTTTTCAGCCATAGGAAAGCCCTTCCTTTCGTCTTGTTATTTTTTTAGATCCTCCGCCGGGCAGATAATATCCACCACAACGGCCTCCGACTGCACCCAGGCCACCAGAACCCGGTCCCCGGGTTTCAGGCGGCGCATTTTCTCCGGGATCAGGACGTGGTGCTGGTGGGCACCTTCCGGCCCTCCGCTGCCCGCGCTGTTCTGCGGCGGGTCTGGAGGGTCAGGCTGGCCGGAAGCAGGGGTGCCGATAGTTCCCTTCACAGGCCCATGAACACTATTCAGCACAAAAGTTTTGTGGTCGTGTTCGCCGCTACCGGGGCTGCCGATGGTCTGCGTCTTGGCAAGGATGTCACCGGTTTTGCCGAGGGTCAGTTGGCGGCAGACGTGGTAATCCTCTACCGGAATCGGAATGGAAAAAGTGTTGGTTTTGAGGCTGTAATCGCCCTGGATCTCGCCAAAGTCAAGCACCAACGCGGAATCTTTTGAACGTCGCCGGTCAATTTCTCCAACGAAGGCCTGGGCGAGCCCATTCACGCCCTTGTTGCCAGAACTCGGGTTCACGGTTTCCTCCTTCCGTTACTTTGAAAAGGTGCCTTCATCCACCCAGCCGTAAACGTGCGTTTCGGCCCAGTTCTGATAGATCAGGTGGTACGGGTGTTTCGCGCCCTTCTTTATGATGGTTATTTTTGCCTTTCCCGGCGAAAGGTTTGTGCTTGCGGCCTGCGTGTCGGTGGCGGTCTTATAATGGCTGCCACCGACAAAGTTCACAACGTCGCCCACCTTGTACTCGTCGGAGCCTTTCTTGCTCTCCGCCGAATCTTCGCCCAAAACTTTAACAGTCATGGTCATAGTGCGGTTTGCTGCGTCGTGCTGCACTCCCAGCACGGTGCAAAAGCCGTTCACCGTCCTGGCCGCAGCCCGGATTTTGTCACCCTTGCGGATAAACGGAAGATCCGCACCTTTCAGGGTGGTTTTTCGTGTCGGCTCCCCTTTTTCGTCAAGGGTCTTCTGTGCGGCAGACTTGGCCTGTGCGGCCGTGTCGTCCGAACTACGGGTATAGATCCGCTGCCGGATGCCATACTCCGTTTTTCCGTCCAGGGTCGCTTCCACAGACCGCTTCTTGGTCTTCTTTTCGAGGCCTATCACCTTAACACGGGTAACAAGGTCGGCCGTGCTGATCTTGTCGCCGCTCGTTGTCAGGTTGTCGTCCTCGTCAAAGTGGTAAACGGTTTCGTTGGCATTGATGGGCAAAACGTCCACCTTGCCGCCGGTCATTCTTATAACGTAGTTGTCCGCGCCGTGCTTTTCGGCATCGTCCAGAAGCTCCGTTATAATGTCCCCCAGGTATTCCGCTTTGAAAAGCGTTTTTGCGTGGGGCTTATCCGGCCCTTTGTACTCCCCGGCCGGGATTCCCCAGTCGGAAAAGATGGCGTTCAGGGCGGATTTTGTGCCAGTTCCGGCCTTGATATAGCGGTCGTCCTGGCTTTTTTGGAGGTTGTAAAGGTCGTCGTAGCACACCACAGAAAAGCCCTTTGCGGTGGCGCTGTCCTGCGGGTACCACTCGATCACCTTCCCGTTTGCAACTTCCTTTTCATCTCCTCCGGCCGAGGCTGTTACCACAATAGCCGTGTTTGGCTTTATGGTCGAGGAAAGCGGGTTCCCGTTATAGTCCACGTTGGCAGCCGTGAACGAAAACCGGGCGCTTAACTCGCCCTCCCCTTCCTCCCAGCCTAGATCCGTCACCGCCGGGGTAACGTTCAGCCGGGTGCCGTCTTGAAGGACTGCATAAACGTTGTATGCCACTTTGGAAACGTCGATCATGCGGCCCTCCTCACCCCGGGATGGTCAAAACCTGGCCCGGCTTAATCAGGCCCGGATTGCTCCCGATTACGGCCTTGTTGGAGTTGTAGATCTCCGAATAGCGCGAACCATTGCCGAGGTACTTCTTAGAAATGGACCACAGCGTATCCCCAGGCTTCACGGTGTAGGTTTTGCCGGTTGCCTGGGTGGATGCTGCGGCCGCTGCACTCGCCGGGCGCTCGTCCAGGCTCCCGCCGTCCGTTTTTCCGTCCGCCTCGTCCGTGGTTTTAATCAGAATGTCCTTCGCTTGCACAAAGGAAATACTGTATTCCGCCCGGTCGAGGTATTCGTGGGTAACGGTAAAGTTCTGGATATAAACGTCGTGGTTTATGGCTGTGCCGGTCACGAGAAGCCGAAGTTTCTTCCGGTTTTTCTTCCACCCGTCAAGTATGCCGATCATCACGCGGGGCGGTTTCCAGTCGAAAAGCGAAACAATACCCATGCCCAGCATAGAAACGCCGGGAAGGATACCGTTCCAGGAAAATTGCGCCAGCTTTTCGCCGTTCGGGATTTTCACCTCGCCAACGTTCAAAATGTTGTAGGAGATGAAGTTGCCTTCCCTCTTGTCGGAAACTTTTTCGGGCGTAAGGGGGAGCGCAATCCTGGTTCCCGTGTCGAGTTGGGTAATATACACAATCTCAGGTAGCATTTTGCCCTCCTTTCCTTATGCGGGCATATTCGCAAACACGCGAGCCAGGCGTTCGGCCAGCTCGTCGCTTATGTCGTCCACCATTTCGCGGATGCGGGATTTCACGGTTGCGATAATCTCGTCCGGGCTCATGCCTGCGGTGACCTGGATCACAAATTGCGGGTTCAGCCCGATTTCTACCGGAATAGATACGAGCTGCGCTGCTGCCCCCGCCGGGGCCTGCGGCGCCGGTGCGGGATGTACGACCGGCGAGAATGTGGGGACGTCCTCTGGGGCCTCGTCGTCCTCGCGGCCGTCAAGGCTCACCAGCCCGCCGGAAGCGGGGCTGCTGGGCGTTTTCGGTGCCGGGGTGTCCACGGTGTTGCTCGGGGTCTGCGGCACGTCGTAGCGCTCGCCAGAAGGGACGGACACGCCAAGGGCTGCCGCAGCTCTGTGCAAGAGCTCAATGCCGCGGCCACGGCGCTTGCTGCCAAGCGGGATAATTGCCTCCGGGCCGTCCTCTGCTACAAGGCCGACGTGGGGGCGGGTCATAATACCGCCGGTTGCGTGCGGGGTAGCGCGTCCGCCGCCGCTCGTGCCTCCGCCCGTCGTAAACGATCCGGCAGAGAAGCCAGAACTAAAAGCGTTTCTGGCGTTGGTGAAAAATCCGCTGATCTTGTCCCCTACGCCAGACCAGAAGCCGGTCCATTTCGCCGGAAGCGTTACGGTGAAGAAGTTCGCCGCGCTCGTCGCGCTGCTTTCAACCCAGGCCGGGACTTCCTTTGTCCAAAAGTCGCCGACGCCGGTCCAGAAGTCCGTCCACTTGGTCGGAAGCGTTTCGGTGAAGAACGCTGCGGCCTTTTCGCCGGTGTTCTCCACCCACGCGGGGACGTCCTCGGTCCAGAACTCCCCCACACCATCCCAGAAGGCGGTCCAGTGCTCGGGCAGCGTGTTGGTAAAGAAAACCTTCGTTTTGCCCAGGGCGTAGCCGATTGCATAGGGAATTGTTTCGGAAAACGTGGTGCCCACGCCGTCCCAGAAGCTCGTCCAGTGCTCCGGCAACGTCGAGGTGAAGAAGGTTCCGACCGTCTGTTTCAGGTTGTCCAGGGCTCCGCCTTCGTCCAGAGCGTCAGAAAGCGCCTGGCCGATTTTATCGCCAAAGCCCAGGGCGCCAAGGCCACCGATACCGGCACCCACAAGGGCGCCGACGCCGGTTCCAACAACAGGCACCACAGTGCCCACGGCTGCGCCTGCCGCTGCGCCTGCGCCAACCATGCCGATCTTGGTTCCGCCCTTGGAATACTCGTTCTGCGCGTCCTTGCCGGTGGTCTGGGCGCCGCGGTACAGGTTTCTCACGCCTGCACCGATGCCCAGAAGGCCCAGAATGCCGCCCAGAATGCTTGCGCCGCCCGCTGCGGCTGTGCCTGCTGCCGTGGTCGTATGGCTCCCCAGGGCCGTGCCAACGGTGCCCAGGGTGCCGCCAACGCCACCGGTAACAGAAGTGAGGGTGCCGTCCGCGCTCATAGTAGCCTGGGTAGATCCCTTTTGCAGGAACTTGCCCAGCCAGCTATTTGCGGAAGTCAAGCCCTTTGCGGGCAGTGTCGCCGGGTCAATCTCGACGGCCGTCCCCTCAAAGGTCGCCTTGCCATCGCCGAGAAGCCTTGTAGCACCGGGCAGGGCTCCGGCCGTCGCCGGGGTGCCCGCGCTCGGGATCAGCGCGCCGCCGCTCGGCAGCGAAGGGCTACCAGTGCCACCAGAAAAGGCCGCTTCTGCCGCCTGGCGAGCCTTGGAGCCTGCCTCGGTGCCAAAGTTGCCAGACTTCAAAACCACCATCTGGGCCGTTACGTTCATAACGGCTGCGGAAGTCTTGAAGGAGCCGCCCATGGAAGGCATACCAGAAGAGCCCGCGCCGGTGCCTGTGCCGCCTCCAAGGCCAAGCGCCGCGGTAAGACTGCGGAGTTTAGAATAGGCGCTTGCTGCGCCCGTTACCAGCTTGAAGCCGAGAACGGCACCAATGGCCGCCACCTGGGCTTTGTGGTTCTCTGCCCAGGTCTTTAAGCCGTCCAGGATTCCGTCGAAGTCCAGGCCGTCCATAAAGCCGGAAACAAAGTTTGCGCCAATAGCTGCGCCGTCGTCAATGGCTCCGGCAGGGTCAATGCCAAGCAGAGCCAGAAATCCGGCGGTAATGCCGCTGCCAAGGCCACGGCCCAGGCCTGCGGCCCTGTCGGCGAAGAACTGACGGCCGCTGCCGTTCCACCACTCGTCGAACGGCTCCGCCACGATCTTGTCCCAGGCAATGCCCAGCTTGCCCCAAATGTCGGCGTTTGCCCACTCGTCGCTGGCGGTAAACTCCGCAATGGTGTGGTGCAGATTTTCGATTTTCGCGTCTACGCGGTCCATTACGTCGCCGATAGCGTCCTCAACAAGCGGCATTTTGCCGGTGATCCAGGTTGCAAACTCCCGAAGGTACGGGGACAGGCGTTCACCCAGTGCGATTTTTGCGCCATCAACCGCAGATTGCAGCAGCGTAAAGCTGCCGTTCATGTTGTCCAGCATCGTGTCTGCCATCTGCTGGGAGGCGCCGTCGGCGTTGTTCACGGCTGCGGTCAGCTTGTTGTAATCATCAGCGGATGCGTTGATGATCGCCAGCATACCGGCCATGGCTTCCTTGCCGAAAATGGTGCTTGCGGCCGCGGTCTGTTCGGTCTCGGAAAGACCGCCCAGGCTGCTGCGCAAGTTGTCCAAAACCTCGTGCAGGGTCTTCATTTCGCCGTTGCGCTTGGTCAGGCTGATGCCGTACCGGTCCATGGCTCCCTGCATCTTGTCGGTGGGGGCCGCCAGGTTTGCAAGGGAGGTTTTCAGGCTGGTGCCCGCCATGGAGCCCTTAACGCTGGCATTTGCCATAAGGCCCAGGGCCAGGGAAACGTCTTCCACGGAGTACTTCAAAGCACCAGTCACGGGGGCAACGTACTTGAAGGATTCGCCCATCATACCAACGTTGGTGTTCGCGTTCGCGCTGGCCTGCGCCAGAACATCGGCAAAGTGCCCGGAATCGGACGCTTGCAGCCCGAAGGCCGTCAAAGCATCGGTCACAATGTCGGAAGTGGTCGCCAGGTCTTCGTTTGAGGCTGCGGCCAGGCTCATAATGCCGTCAATGCCGTTCAGCATATCTTCGGTTTTCCAGCCCGCCATAGCCATATAGCCGAAGGCGTCCGCCGAATCCTTGGCGGTGAATTTCGTGGTTGCGCCTTCCTCTTTCGCTTTGGCGGTGAGTTTCTCGAACTCCTCGCCGGTGGCGCCGGAAATGGCCTTCACGTTCGACATGGATTCCTCAAAGGCTCCGTATGTACCCACCGTGTCGGCCAGGCTCACAGAAACGCCGAAAATGGCACCAGCCTGCAAGACGGGGTTCCTCACAAGGTTTATAATGCCCTGCAAGGGCGCCGTTGCCTTGTCAATGATACCAACCGTAAAGTTCCAGGCCTTCCCGGCAAAGCTCCGGGCCCTCGTTTCCACGTTCTGGATCGTAGCGGTCGCCCGGTCTACGGCGTCCAGGTCAATGTGAAAGCCCGTACTTGTCAGCCGGTCCAGCTGGTCTTTGGTGTGCTCGATGCTCTTGTCGAACCCAGAAAGGCGCTTCTGGGCGGACTGCACGCCGGGGCCGGTTTTATCGTTGACGGTTGCGTCAATGGCAATTCTAAAAGTTTCAGAGGCCATTTGTTCCCTCCTCTCCGGCCTTCTGCTCTTGTTCGAGCTGCACCATCATGGAGGCCAAACAAAACGCTCTTTCACCATGCGGGGCGTTCCAGACCTTGCCCGGCATTACGCCGGTGCGCTGGAAGATCTGGTGCAAAAGCGTTGCGCGCCCTCCGGCGAGGATTAGTTTTTTGCCACGTCCTCCTCGGAAAGCTCGTAGCCGCTGATCTGGTCGATAAGCGAAAGCACCGCTTCCTTCTCGCCTGCCATCAGCAGGGCGTTCACGGCCTCGTAACCGGTCGCAAGGTCAAGCTTTTTCCACAGGGCCTTGTTGTTCCATACATTTTCCTGGTCCTCCGGGATGGTTGCCGTGTAAATCAGCGCGGCGCGGTAGTTCACCGCGTGCACTTCCTCCGGCACGCGGATGCCGCCCTGTACCTTGCTCTTAACGTACTTGGTAAACTTCTTGCGGCAGGCGTTGTAATCCTCCTCGCTCAGCGGGTGGATGTGGAAGCTGAACAGGTCCTTGCCGCCGCGGGAAATGACCACTTTTTTAATGCAGTCCTCTGCGGTCTTGAAACCGGCAGCAGTCAGAAGGCCGTCCAGCAGAGAAGTTTCATGCTCGCGGGCGTCCGCGATCAGCTCCTCTTTGGTGATCTCGGCGGTATCGGCAGCAGGGTTTACAGTAGCTTTGATGCTCATATTTTTGTCCTCCATGATGGCTTTGTTCGTTCATGCGAATAAAACAAAATAGGGGGGCGCCCTCGCAAGGCGCCTCCCCTTGTATCCGTTCTTCGTTTTGCGGCCCCTCTTATGCGCTCAGGAGCTTCTGGAGCTCGGGCGGGTCGTTGACCACCATGTTCCATGCGCGCTTAATAATATCGCCCACGGATGCGCCCTGGAGGTCAATGTTGCCGTCGGGAACGACGCCGCGGTAGTTCATGCGCTGCTCACTGCCGTTTCGGCCGTAAGTAACGCCCTGGAATACCCAGTTAGGCTGCTGGCCGCTGTGCATCATCTCGAACATATCCGTGATCAGGGCGTCGTCCTCAATCACGATCTGCGAGAAGTTCAGCGATACCTTGTAGCCGGTCATGGTGGCGTGTGCCTGTGCGTCGCCCAGAGGCTGGTAATCAGAGTTGGAAACATTCACCTGGACCTGGAAGTTCTCAATGGTGGCAAGCATAACGCCTTCGCCATTGAAAAGCACAGCGTCCTTTCCGCTCAAAACCTTGCGGCTGTCGGCCGGGCCGGACTGATTATACATAGCTTATTCCCTCCTTTACTCGCTCACTTCGGTAGCAAAGCGATACTTATACGCCAGATAGACGTGCTCCAGGCTGTCCTTGTCCACAATGTCAAGGATGAACCATGCGGAATCGCCCTGCGGCGGGTTGCTCTCGTCCTCGTACATATCGCCGGAAGTCAGCTTCTTTTCGCCCACCATGGCGGCAATGATTGCCTTGCCCATGGCAATAACGGTGGCGCGGCCGTCGCTGTCGTTGTCCAGCTTGCCCACAATGGGGTCCAGGCTGTCGTCGATGCGCTGCATAAGCTCGAAGCGTTCCTTTGTGCGCCTAATCTTCTTCCAGCCCACATCCATGTCGCCGTCAGGGCTCACCAGGGTGTTGATACCCTGCTCGATCTGTACCTGGCCGGAAGCGTTCTTGGTCAGCACGATGCAGCCGCGCTTCAATGCCTTCTCGATCTGGCTGTTGGTCAGGCCTTCGTCCAGATCCACAAAGCCCTTCACCACAGTATGGGTCAGGGCCACGTTGGAAGCCACAGAAGCGATCATGCCGCCAATGCGGGCGGCCAGCTTGTAGCCGTTGTAGTCGTCGCCGGTAGCATTCAGGGCGCCGTTGACGCAGTAGTGCATCTTCTCGTCATTGAAGGCCGCGGCGTGGGTCGTGCGGGTGTCGAACTCGACGCCCTTGTTCTCGGCGACGCAGCCCATCAGGTAGCCGCCACCGGTAAAGGTGCGGGTAATGTATGCCTGCACCAGGGCGTGAACGGCAGCGTCGTCGGTGTCCACACAGATAACATTGCCGCGCACAGCGTCGAAAGCGTCCAGGGCCGCGCTGTACTCGGAGACCGCAGCCGTGGGCTGGGTGCCCTTGGTCATAGCCGACTGGGTCACGGTAGCCATAACGCCGGAGCCTGCGGCGGTCGCCTTTGCGACAAAGTCCTTGGTGGCCGCGTTGATAGCCGCGGCCAGGCCTGCGGGCTCCTTGGTGTCGGCCTCAAACGTCACCTTCAGGAACTCGGTCGTGCCCTCGTAAATGATGCACTCGCGGCCGTCGCCGGTCAGGCTGTCACGAACGGACACGGAAAATGCCCGATCGCCAACGTAGGCGCCGGTAATGGTCACAACGTCGGCCTTCGCGTTGTCTTTCAGGGTGATGGTGGGCGCCGTGCCGCCGGTGCCGCAGCGCACGAAATAGCCGCTGGAAATACCGCCGGAAAACATTTCGGTGATAAGGTCCTCAGTGTTGCCGCTGCCAAACACAGCGTTCACGTTGGTGGACGGCTCAAATGCAACGGCCCGGTTCAGCGGGCCCCAGTTTGCGCGAATGATGCCCATGCCGACGCCGTTCAGCGCACCGGCAACCTCGCCGCCGCCAACGCTATAACGCCGGTGGTAAACGCCCGGGCGGGTCTTGGATTCGCCCACAGAAAAGGTACCAGCCATAATTATTTCACCTCCTTGATTGCAAACGCGGTAATAATCGTCTTTGCCTCCTCAACGGTGGCAGACTTTTTGCCAGCCATGCGCAGGGCGGCGGTTGCGATGTCGCGCGAAACGCCAAACTTTTCCGGCGCTGCTGCGATAAGCTCGGCGGCGGTATAGGTGGCGGCTGCCTCTACGGGCGCGGCAGCCGTGGTTTTGGTTTCTGCCATAATAGCCTCCTTTTACGGTTTGTAGTTGTAATTCGTATTGATGCGGTTCAGCTTGTGGGCGAACTTCGGCCGCCTCAAGATTCCCCAGCGGACGGCAAGGCGCATCTGCCCGGCCGTGAGCGGGTCAAGGCTCCCGTCCACCTCCAAACCGCGTATGAACATGGGGGAAGTGTCTAACATTTCGACTTCCCCGCGGGTTGCAAGCTCGTCCGCAAGGGCTTTGAGCCAGCGCTGGCGGCCTGCGTAGGTCGGCGCGATCAGGTGACCCACCAGAATGCCTTCCAGCCAAATAACGGTGTTGGTTTCCTGTGCCCGGTGGTAGTTCGCAAGGCGGAAATAAGCTGCCGGATGCTGGTCCGACGGCTCCGTATACTCGCCCATGCGGTCGCTTCCAATCACGGTCACAGCGTCGCTCCACCTGTTCGTGAAGGCGTTCATTGCCAGGATGGGGTCCGGGTCGGTGGTTTCCTGCTGCGGCAGCGCATACAGATCAAAAGTCACCGTCACGCCAATAACGCGGGCGCTCTTGTCAAGCTGCTTTGTGGCCTCGAAGGTTTCACTTGTGACCCACGCCAGGCTGTACGGGGGCTGTTCATGCGGCGCCATAATAACGTCGCACAGGGCAGCCCGGACGCTGGGCTCTACGGCCTCCGGCGCGGTCCCGCTGTCCAGGCACCAAACATCAAGATACAGATTCCCGGCGGTTTGGCGCTCGGGGTTTGCCCTCATGTCGATGGTGTAGGAAATACGCGGGTACTGTTCAGCCCCGGCCCAGCCCGGGTCCGTGTCGGTAGGCACCGGGCCAAAGAAAACGGCCGGTGCCCCGTTGTGGAGCGCCAGCCGTTCAGCGGCGGCGGATTCAGAGATCCGCTTATAGATAAGTTCTTCAAGCGTCATGCTGTACTCCCTCGGTCTGGATGGTCTTCATGTCGGTGCTCCAGGAAATATCCCAAAGCCCTTCTGTAACCTCGTCTGCCGCGATCAGAAAGTAATTGCACACGTTCCGGATGCCCGGAAAGTAAAGGCAGCGGATTTCCCCGCCGGTCACGGCGGTAACAATACCGTTCTTTGCCTCGTTCCAGTCTGCGTACTTTGCGCGGATCAGGTCGCCGGGGTGGATGGCGGTTGTATCAATCGCCGCGGATGTGGTTTCCTTCATAAGGCCCATGGGGCTGCCCTCCTCTTAGGTGTATTTTTCTTCAAAAATAGCCTTCACCTCGGGGAAGGCCTTCTGCTTGATTTCCTCCGCGTAGGGGCGCGGGGAAATTTTGCTGGTTCCATCTTCCAGGAATGGCGCATACTTCACATCTGTGCGGATGCCGGGTGTGTAGTGCTTGGCGCTCTGGACGATTTCGCTTTTGGCAAGCGGTCGGAAGCTCCGGCGGAGGTCGCCGGTGCGAAGGGCGGGCGGTTCGCCGGGGGCGGATGCCGTGTAGGTCTTATTGCTCGCAGGCTTGCGGTATACTTTGCCGCTGCGCTTCGGGTTGTTCGACAGCACGCTTAGTTCGTACTTGCGAATAACGTGTGCGGCACGCTCGGCGCGGCTCGCAACCTGTTTTTCCACGTCCTGTACAAAGCCCTGGACGGCGCCAGAAATATCAATTTCCATTGTGCGTGTCCTCCCTTTGCTGAACGTAGTAGAGCGTATAAAGGCCCAGGTCCCCGAGCGGGTCCACGCCTTCAACGTAGTACGCCCGGTTCTCCAAAATAAGGCGGTCGCCAGCCTTGGCCTTGGGTCTGCCGCGCTGCGCGATCTGGTGCGTGACCGGATGCGCGTTCTGGCTGAATCGCTCGATCACTTCCGGGGAAGCGGCCGAAAGTACGCCGCGGAGAAGCTGTCGGCTCTCCGTGTCGTATTTCGCAGTCGCCCGCCCGGTCGTGCTCTTTTCCGCTATGTGCGGCTCGATCACAAAGTCCTTGTAAAGGTTCCCGGGTCTAAGGTAAAACATGGCCGCCGCCTCCTCTGCCGGTCCCGTGGTTCTCCATCATGCCAGCGTAGAAATAGTGGTCGCCGTTGATAGCCGCCGGGTTTGCCAGCGGGGCGGAAGCGCTCACATCTGCCTTTAAGTCAGAATAGAGCTTTTTCCAGTAGTCCAGGCGGTCGCTCAGGGAGAGGTTCAGTTCTCCAACCTTGGTGTTCACCTCGTAGGAAAACCGGTGCAGAATGCTTTCCACGCAGGCCAGCTTTGCACGTTTCCAGCGGGGGTAGGCTTCAATAACGGCTTTGTATTCCTGGTCGCTCAGCGCACAGGTTTCCACGCCGCCCTCCACCATCGTGTCCCCCAGCTCGAAGCGCATCTGGTCAAGGCCGTGTTCGGCGATTTTGCTCGCGTCGTAGGTGTATGTGAGCTGTGCCAATCAGCTCACCCCCTCGGAGCCGCCCTCCGGGGCCTCCTGCACGGCCTTTGCAGCCTCGTCTTCCAGGAACACGCCGCGCTCCTTGGCGGCTGTCTTGACGCTCTTGCGGCTGTCGCAGGCGTTCACCAGAATAAGGACGCTCTGGTTCTCAACCTCGGCAATGGTCGCCACCGCCTCCTCGGCCCGCTGCTGCAAAATGCACACAGCCTGGACAACGGCGTCCGGGGTGGCGTCAAGCTCTACCACGCCGCCCTCCGCAGTAATGGGGAGGGTCAGCGTTTCGATTTTGCCCACTTCGAGATCCTGGAACTCGGCAATAATGCCCATGTCCTGCATTGCCCTTTCGCTGCCCGGCTGGATCATTTCAGCCTCCACAACGTCGCCCGGGCGGTATTTCACGCCGCCGAAGGTCGCCATTTTCAGACAGGTGTATCCCATGGCATCCTCCTTAGACGCAGTCCTTCAGGAAGATTGCCAGGTCGTCAGAAGTCTTCTTCATGTCGGAAGCGCACAGGCCTTCGATGAACTCCGCGTGAGTGCCGTTTTCGCCCTCGTACTGGTCAAAGGCGACAGAAGCGCCGTTGCCCAGCATATCCCAGGTGAAAATGTAGCCCGCGGAGGGCTCGTCGATCTGCGGGGTCGGGGTGGCATAGCACAGAAGCGCGGCCTTGGGGTCGCAAATGAACTCCATGTTCTCCTTCTGGCCCAGGCCTGCGGAGTTGTAGGTGGATTCCAGGATCTTCACCTGCTCAACGCCGAAAAGCTGCGCCAGAACGTTGGGCGTAACGATGGCGGGGTTTGCGGTGGTGCCGGTGTACTTCACGCTCTCCTTGACGAAGGGGTTGTTTTTCAGGGCGTTGTAAGCCTGGATGCCCAGTGCCAGGCGATTCGGGGTGCGGCGGCCCTGGCGCTTGATCTCGGTGCGCAGGTCGTCGAAGAAGCCGATGGGGTCAAAAGAAGTGTCGTTGAACTTCACGAACTCCTTAGAACCGCTGCCGTTGGTGGTGCCGGTCAGCTCATTTGCCCAGACGCCAGCATGGAAAAAGTTCTTTGCAAAAAGAATGTCCTGGTGCAGCAGCATCTGTTCGGTGGCGGTGCGGACCTTGGCGCGGCGGGGGTCGTTCACGCCAGGGGCGCGGCTGCGCTGGTAGTTCAGGGCGGCGATCTGGTCAATGCCAAGGATGATCTGGTCAACGTGGCACTTGTAGGTATTGTCGTCCTGGCCCATCACAGCAGGATCAACCTTGCCGAACGCAGGCTTAGGCTGCACGTTGTCGCGGGCCAGATCTTCCTTGCTGAACGTGTAGTAGTAGGAAGCGGACAGCTGCACCGGGCAGACCGGGAAAATGCTGTGTGCCACATAGTCTTCCGGCTTCTGGAAGTATGCCATGGACATATTGGTCAGGTAGTTGTTGGGCTGCCAGCCTTTGGCGATCTCGGCCGTAATGCCCGCGGTAGTGTTTCTGGTATTCATGGTTTAATTCTCCTTTCCTTTAGCCCGCCTTCGGCACAAAGCCGCTCTTGGTAATCTGGATGTGGATGATCTGGCCTGCGGCGGTTGCGCTCTCCATGGCATAGCCAACGATGAACTTTTCCGCCTCTGCCTTCACGGCGCAGCCGGTGGCGTCGCTTGCCACGGGGTCGCCCGCGGTAATAGCGCCGCCGGTCTGAATCAGGGTGCGGTCCTTGATCTGGATGGTCACGCACTCGCCTGCTGCCACCTTGTCCTCGGTGTCAGGCAGCAGAATGCCAACGGCGGCGGCGCCAGCAGTAGCCAGGGAAACGCCGTTCTCGCCCAGGGTAACAAAGTGGTTCTTGCCGTTCTCAATGGCCGCAGCGGCAGGCGCGGCCAGGTACGGGCTGGAATTGGTTGCAGTGCCGATAGTGCTCATACTCTTTTCCTCCTCTCTTTAGCGGCCGTTCTCGTAGTCGTGAACGAGATCGGGGTTCTGCTGGCAAGCCGTGTCGATGGCCTCGTAGTAGCTCATAGCAGGGGCGGACTTGCGGATCTCCTCGGCCTTCTTCTCGATCTGGCTCCATGCGTCGCCTGCGCCGCCCACAACCTCGCCGTGGGTGCCGCCGCGCTTGCCAAGCTCGGAAAATGCGCCGGACTTCTGCACAGCTTCCAGGTTCGCGTCCAGGATGCCGATCATATCGTTGTAGGCGGTGCCGCCTGCGGCTTTCAGGGATTTCAGCACGGGGACAAGCTCCTCGGGCTTCTTGCCCAGAAGCTCGTACTTCTTGGCAACGGTCAGAAGCTCGCGGTTCTCCGCGTCCTGGCGGAATTTGCGCAGTTCTGCGATCTCCTTGGCAACATCGGGGTGAATGCCCTTGTAAATGTCCTCCTCGCCGCCCGTGGCGTTATCTGCGGGGGTGGCGGGGGCGGACTTCTCAACGCCAGCAGGGACGGCAGGCGTTGCCTGGGCCGGGATACCGGCCTTCTTCTCGATTGCTTCCAGCTGAGCCACTTCCTCGGCGGACAGCTTGCTCTTGTCGATTTCCATGTCAAATGCTCCTTTCTGAACGGGTTCCTCTCGCTGCGGGTCAGCGGGAGGCGTCGGGTCGGTGCCCTCTTTCGGGGGCTCCGGCAGTGTATCTTCGGTTGCGGGTTTCGGCTCCGCCTTGGCGATCATCTCGTCCAGGCGGGCGCGGGCTGCTTTGGCGTTCTCGATTCTGTCGGGCGTCAGAGGCGCGGGGGCTGCCTTTTCCAGCTTCACGGGAGCGCCGCCGGACCATTTCGGGATTGCTTCTTCGCACGCTGCGGCGAACTCTGCGCAGCTCTGTGACATAAGGGCTTTCTTGTCCTCCACCGTAATTTCGGTGTTTCTCACAATGCTGCAAAGACTGTCATTCAGCGCGTAGCAATATTCCCAAATTTCGTCCGTGGTCCGGCCAAGACGGCGGCGTGCCATGGCGTCGCCGAAAGTGGGAACCTCTGCGCTCTTGGAAACTTCCTCCGCGGCCGCGTCTGCCTGGGCATCGGTGGCGCCGATGCTCTTTGCAATAGCACGGAAAATGCGTTTCAGAACGGATTCCTCGGGCGGTGTGGCACCCTCCTGGGGCTCTGCGGTCGGTTCCTCGCCATCGGCGGGCTTGCTCTTGTACAGAGCAATGCTTGCGCCGGGGTTTGCGCCGTTGTCCACAAAGTCCACCTTCTTGATTTTCAGATTTTTAAGTTTGGTTGCCATTTGCGTTTCCTCCTTTCTTTGAAGATTTTTATAAACAACAAAGCCCCCGGCGGGTGTCGGGGCTTTGGTTTATCGGTATTCAGTTCTCGGGCTCCTCGCCGTCCACTTCCTCGCGGACAGCCTCGCCCTCAATGGAAAACATGGGATAGGTACCGTCTTTGACCTTTTCCCAAACCTCGTCGTCTGTCACCTTAAAGCCAATCCACCAGCCTTCCGGGACAACTCCTTCCGGGATGCCCATGGCTGCCATTTTTTCCTTGGTGAAAATAACGCTCTCCACCAGGACAGCACAGCCGCCGCGCTCGTGCATTTCGCCGCCCTCACGGTAGAACTGCACGAAGTTATAGGCAGCCTGTTCCAGCTCGTCGGGCTCGATGATGTCCTCGTAGTAGTCCGTCACGGTGTCGCCCGCGGCCGTGGCTGCCACGCTGGCCCAGCCAAAGGCCAGGCGCTTTTCGTCAACAGACTTCTGGATCTTGAAGGTGCCAGCAATGCGGCCGCTCGGCTCTTTGCCGGGCGGCTTCTTGCCGAGCACTTCGTTAAAAGTAAACATGGCTCTCTCCTTATCCGCTGAATTTGCAAAATAATTGCAAAAGTCAGCGCAAATTCAGCGTATTTCAAAATTTAAGCGTAAATCATTCGTTATTTACGCGCGGAAAGCAAAGCCCGGCGGCTTCGCCATACCTCTTGCGATACCATTCGTGGAGGTCCGCCGTGCTGCGGATTGTCTGCGCAATGTAGTTGCCGCCTTCCACGATTTTGTAGGTTTCGCGCCGGAAGCGTTCAATGGTCAGCTTTTCAAATTGCCAGGCTCCGGGCGCGCAGCCCTCCGAAGCGAATGTGAAGGCGTCCTCTCCGTCCTCTGTCACCTTGCCGGGGATCTCGTGGCCGTGCTCCATGTCGAAGTAACGGAAGGCACCGTGCCAAAGGTGGCAGTTCAGGGCAAGGCCGGTGGGCTTCTTATCGCCCGGCCGCTTTACGGTATAAACAAGGCGTCTGTTCATAAGTAATCGCCAACCTCCACAAAGTCCTCAATCGGAATCCCGTTCACGCTCGTTATTCCGGCGTCACGAAACGCTTTCAGCAGCTTGTCGCGCTCATAGTCGCCCGAGCAGCGAATCTTTTGTATAGATTCTGTCGGTATGCCCTGGCGGAACATGATTTCGTTTCCGGATTTGAAAGATCTGTTCTGGCCTTTCACAAACTCCTCAGAGCCCTGGCGGCTGTGAAGAGTGCTCGGCCTGGTCGTTCCGAAGTTATCGCCGGTATATGCGTACCAGTCCGTGCGGCCCAGTTCCGCTTCGTCTATAATGAGGCGGTAGCCGCTGCCGCAAAAGCTGTCATCATACCGGATTTTCCCGCGGCCCGCGTTCGTTCCGATGCGGGTAAAAACGTTGTCGGCGCCGCCGGTTCCCATGTCGGAACTCGGGCTTGCGCCGGTCAGCCGGATGCCAGAAAGGCAACGCCGGTTTGTGCTGCGAAGGCCGCCGCTTTGAACGATAGAAACAACGCTTTCGGCTCTGCCAACTCCGCACCAAACATAATCTGCGCCCGCAGCCTTTAGGGCTTTGGCCTGCTCCGGGTCATAATAGACGGCGTAACCGTCGCATACCTTGCGCAGTTCCACGCCGTCCACCCGCTTCTGGTCAATGCCGAGGTCCTTTAGAATCTCGTCCAGCTTTTTGTCCAGGGCGTCACCCGTCAGGGTTTCATACTCTGGAACGCGGGAAGGAGCGTTTTGCCAGACCAAGCGGGATTTTATGAGGCGCTTTTCAGCTTCTGCCGTAGGAGTTGCCGTTAGGTCGTCAAGACCGGCCGTTTTTAGCAGTCCCTTCATTTCCCGGGCATCAAACCCGCCGTCTGCCGTCACCGGAACACGGGCTCGGAAAAAGCCCTGCCAGGAGTAATAGTTTCCGCCTTCGTGGGTATAGACCTGCAAGGTCTTTTCTCCATCGTGCACGGCCTGGCACTTCGTGTTTACGCCTATGCTCAATCCGCCGGAACTGAAAAAAGCGCTCGTCTTGGAGGCCTCCTCAAATTCCAGCGCCTCGGTTGCGCTGGTGGGCTTGATCGTCTTCAACGTCCGTTCCCAAGTCCCTTGCGTTAGCTTTCCGCTCACCTCGTAGAACTCTGAACCGTCAATGTTCATCCGACGGGCGCGAAGAACAAGGCCCTCCACGCTGCCGCGGTCGGAAGAAATCGAGATTCCCTCTTGCGTGGTCGGAACTTTCGACAGATCGGTGAAAATATCCCCGGCGCCCTTTACGCCCTTTGGGATTGCCGCCTGCGGGGCTGTGTACTGAGCTTTCGCCTTTCGTGCGGCTGCATTTGCGGCAGCCTTGGCCTTCGCCTCCTGGGAAAGCTCTGCGGCTTTCACGGGGTCCGTCACAGCCTGCACAAGCTGGGCTTTGTTCATCTTGCCGTAATAGGCAATGCCCTTGCTCTTTGCAATCTGTTTCAGGTCTTGGACGGTCATGCCCTTAGCTGCTTGCGGTGTGATCTGCACGGCCGCAAGTGGCTGCTTCGCAACGGCTGCGGCCTCGTCTGCCCAAACAAAAGAGGTCTTCACGCCGGTGCGTTCCGTCAAAAGGCTTTCGTAAAACGTGCGGTAGGTTTCGCGGAGGGTGCTTTTCCGCTCCACGATCTCGTCCAGCAGCTTTTCGGCTTCCTTTCCCTGGCCGTGCAATGCCTCGGCATAGGGGCGGAAGATCTCGCGGTATTCCTTGTCCGGTATGCTCTCCACCCGCTTTATATACGGCAAGGTGTCTTGGAGGTTCAGGTCTATGTCCTCCTCTGCAAACCGGCGGAAAAGGGTGTTGTAAACCGGCTCTGTTTCGCCGTATGCGCTGTTCGGGTGGTATGTGTAGCTCATTACATGGCTTTTGGCGTCGTTCATGTACCGGAAGGCCTGTTCCTTGTCAATGCCAACGATTCGGCCCTCCTGGTCCGTCAGGAAGTTTTCGCCGTGGGCGTCAAAGTTGCCCAGAAGCCAGTCCGTGACGTGCTCGCGCTGGATCTGTGCCGTCACCTCCGGCGAAAGGTCGGAAGCTGCACCCAACTGCCATGCTTCAAGGTCAATTCCCCCGGCGGAGGCCTGCACCTTCTCCTGGAACGCTCCAAACTTTCCGTCAATGGTTCCGACGCCCACCGGGACGGCCGTGTCCGGGTCCACAATAGACTGCACCTTATAGCCCGCCTCCTGTGCATAGGCCCGGAAAGGCTCATACTGCCCGCCCTTGCTCTGGGCGGGCTTGAAATACCATTCCCAGCCGTTGGCGTCGGTGTAGTCGTACATTTTCCCGGTATTGCCAAGGTGGACCGGCCCGTTCGAGGTCATGCCGTCCGGCACTTTCAGACTGCCCGCCACATAGGCCTGGCTTTCGTCTGCGCTGTCTTCGCCGGGGTCCGGCAAATTACCAGGCCACGGCTGTATAACGTCCTGTGCAGGCTGCTGGGGCAGAAATACAGGCGGTTCCTTCTCCTCGAAGTATTCGGCGCACCGGCAGAGCGGGTGTACCGGTGGATGCTGGCCCATCTTGAAGGCCATTTTTGTTGTGCCGATGTGGTAACTTCCCTCGGCGTCGGTTTCTGTGCCGTTCAGGGCACTGCATACCGGGCAGACGTCTTCATCGTCGGCGGTCGCAAAAACATACACACCCTTCCCAAGATAGCCTTGCGTCTGCGCCTGGGCCGTGCCCTCACGGTATCCAGCGCAGTACGCTGCGGCGTTCTCTGTGATGGCAATGGTATAGGCCCGCTGCCGGAGCTGTTTATCGGCGTACTTATAGGCCTGCTCCCGGGCCTTCTTTGTGGCCGCATCCGCCTTCACGCCGTTGTCGAGAAGATTTTTCTTTACGCTGGCGTAATATTTCAGGTTTGCGGCCGCCTGGGGCTCTGTCAGACCGATAAGCGGCCGGATTGCCCGGGAAAGCTCGTCCACCGTGAACTGGCCCTTTGTGCTGGCCTCAATCATGGCGCGCATGGCGTCCCGGGTTTCGTCGTTTATTTTCGTTACCCACTCGGCGCCGTGGTCCTTGATCCAGGCCGTCATGGCGTCACTCATGGGGTCGAAAACCCACCCGCCGGAAGCCGATGCCGCCAGGGCATCGGCTCCGGCTTTGGCTGCCTGCTGCCAGATGGGTTCAAGGTGGCTTTTCACAAAGAGGGAGTAATCTTGCTGCCACGCTTGGAGGGTTGCTTCGTCAAGGTAGCCGTTCATAATGGCTTCACGAAGTTCTTTGTAGGTGATGGCGTTGCTCTGGGCCTTCCAAAAGTTGTGTAGGAAGTACATCGGCTCACTGGAAGCCGAGTTCAGGTAGTCGTTCAGCTTTTTAAGGGCATCTTTGCCCGCCTTCGACTTCTTGGGCTTGGATTTTGCCACGAAGTCGTGGGGCGTTGCTGCCCGCGCCTTGCGAATACTAAACATCTTAGTCCCTCCCCAGGTCCTTTCTTGCCTTTTCTACTTCCGCCGGGTCTTCTTCCGGCTCCTCGTCGTCAAGGCTGCCCATCTTGTCGCCGGTGTCCTTCTTCGGCTTCTGTGCGGTTCTTACCTTGCCCGGCTCCCGGTCCTCGCCAGGCATCGGCACATAGTCGTCAAGCCGCTTCGGCAGCCCGGCGGCCGCGCGGATGTAGTCTTCCACGCCCTCGTCGGGTACCAGGAGGCCGGAGGTCGTGACGTTCTTCAAGTAGTTGCCCAGCTTGTCCAGGTCCACGTCCTCCACGTCGCCATGGGTAAGGTGCGGGTAGTCCGTAAGGCCAGCGAAGTGTTCGCCGTTCATCTTCATGAGATCCGGAATGGCCTTGTTGTTGAACTGCTCGCAGATCACGTCCAGGAAAGCTTCGATTGCCATGGAAAAAATATGCGTCTTGTTGTCGCTCAACGCAAAGGAGCCGGTCTGCTGGTGGCCCAGCAGCACAAAATCCGCCATAACGGTCATGGCGATTCGGGTGTCATAGCGGTCGATGGTCTTGTTCGTGTCAAACTGCCGGTCTCCGCCGCTGCTCAAAAGTTCCAACTTCCAGCCGAACGGAAGCACGAGGCCTTCCAGGTGATCCCGGCGGATGTTCTGCACAATGGATTGCGCGTTTTTCAGAACCGCGACCATATCCGGGTCGTGCTGGTCCCAAATGTCCAGCCCTTCCGGCGCAGTCAGCACCGGAAAGCCCGCGAGATCGCGTTCGATGCCGATGCCTTCAATTTCCTGGATTCTGCGCTTGAAATACCAGGAACGGTAAGCGTTGCGCAGAATGCTGCGTCCCTCCGGGTTTCCCTTGCTGCTCTCCGTGCGGAAGAAAAGCAGCTTTTCCGCCGGAATCGTGATAAGCTCAAAGTTCGGCGGCGGCATCTGGGTCAGTGCGACAAGGTTGTCGTTCTCGTCGTACTCCCATTGGTAGAGGCTTTCTTGGGAGCGGATGGGAAGTTTCATCCAGCCCACCAGGCTGTCGTTGTACTTGCTGTTCAGGCGCGGGTCCCGGCTGCTGCCGCACCGGCGCTTGTAAACGATCTCGTGGGCGGACCAGCCGAAAGTCAGAAAGGACAAGATTTCGCTGATCGTGTCCGTCCAGGTGTCTTGCATATCGGCCATACACTCCAGAACGAAGTCTGCGGCCTCCTGGTCCTTCTCGGAAGCGCCGCCGGGCGCCACGTTCCAGTCTACTTGCCGGATCAGCATTTTTATTGCGTACAGAATGGCGCCCACAAGGTCGTCATTTGCTGCCATTTCGCTATAAGCCGCCATGCCCCGGCGGCCGCGCAGCTCCGGCAAAAATTCTTCATAAAAGACGCCGCCATAGCGTTTCTGGCCTATGCGGCCGACTTCTCCTTTTCGGGTTGTCACGCGTTTTCCTCCTTCTGTTTATCTCCGCCAATAGCTGCTCTTGGAAAGCATTGCTTCTGCCTTTGGCGGGCTCTTTGCGGGCTTGTCCATCAAGTACAAGATAGCCTGCACAAGTGCGTCTATATCGTCCTTGTATTCGCCCTTTGGAAACATCAAAAGATCCTGGATGGTGTCGTGCACCCAGGGCGCCGTTTCCGGCTTCGGAAAATGAATATTCCCGGCTTCAAAGTAGGGCGTAACGGAAAGGGCGCGTTCTTGCTTGCTGCCCTTTGGGTTAAACTCTACCATGCCGGGAATCTGCTTTTTCAACAGGTCAACGATTGCGGGGCCGTTGGCCTTGTTCTCTATAACCTTCGCCCTGGCTTTCGGCCATTTGCCCGTCAGGGTGCGCACGGCCGCCACGCTCTCGGTAAAGGTCATTTTTTCGTTTATCAGGTCCCAAATGTAAATGTCTGCACCACTCCGGCCCACAATGTAGCCCGCCACCTTGGCGCTGCCTTCGCTCTTGGTGAAAGCCATATCCCAGGACTGGATAAGCATACTTTGGTGTGGCGCTGCTTTGGGGTCGAAGAAGTTTTGCAGCCATTCGCGCTTAAAGATCAGGCCGTCCGCCGGGGCGGGGGTCTGTTCATACTGGCCCGCATACTGCAAGGAGCCCATGGACTTTTTTAGGCTCGCCAAGGTCTCTTTGTCGAAACGCTGCGGGTTCAGGATGTCGCCTTCCTCGCGGATCACCTCGCGGCCGCTCACCGGGAAGGTGATTATTGTGCGCTGTGGCGCCTCCGCCGGGAGGCAAAGGTGTGTATAGCCCAGGTCCTCGGCTAAAATATGGCCGGTCAGATCCTTTTCGTGGAGGCGCTGCATCACAATAATAAAAACGCCCGTCTTCGGGTCGTTCAGACGGGATTGAAGGGTATTCTTGAAGAAGGCTATGGTTGCTTCTCTCTCGGTTTCGCTGTTGGCCTGTAAGGGGTTCTGCGGATCGTCCAAAATTATGCAGTCGCCGCCTTCGCCGGTCAGCGCGCCGCCGACAGAGGTCGAAAACATAAGGCCTTGGTGGTTGTTCTTAAACTCGTTTTGCCGGTTCACATCGTCTTTTAGGCTGAATCGGTCTCCCCAGTTGGCTGCATACCACGGGGATTGTATAATGTCACGGGTCAAAACGTTGTGCTTGCGGCTCAGGCTGTCGGAATACGAAACTTTTATGAATCGCCGTTCCGGGTGCTTTACCCACGTCCAGGCCGGATAGCACACGGTTATTTCCAGGGATTTCATGTGGCGAGGTGGCATATTTACGATCAGGCGGGTGATCTGGCCGCGGTTTACCGCTTCTAGGTACTCGCCGATGCAATCTATGTGCCAGTTGTCAATGAACGCCGTGCCGGGCTCAATGACGGGCCAGGCCTGGCGGATGAACTCGGGGAGGTTCCGTTCCGCCTGCTCCCGGCGGACCTGTCGGAGAAGCGCCGCAGGGTCAACCTGGGCTAGATTTTTCCAGTAGTCCGGCAAGCTGGTTTAGCTCCTCGTCGGAAAGGGCGGAAAGGTCCGCGCGCTGCGTGTTTTCTACTTCCAGCGCGCCGCCATGGGTCACGGTGCGGTTTTCCGTGGGCTCTCCTCGGCTCAGCCGCTCCACCTTTACGCCTATATCCACCATGCGAACAACGGCGTTTGCATCTATATCGGTGTCCGGGATGGTCAGCAGGCGGCCAGTGGCCTTGCGCAGCATCTGTTCCGCAATAGCTGCGTGCTTCTCGTGCATCTTCACGATTTGGGCCGTGTTCTGGGCCGCTACGCAATCCAGAATATAGCTGTCGTACTCCTCTGCCCTGGCAACCCAGTCAAACTTTGCGCTCATGGGTTCCAGGCTCTTGCGGGTAACGCCCATCTGCTCGGCAAGACCGCGAATGCTGCGGCGGACGGTAAAGTCCGGCCGAACAACGCCGCCCGGTTTCTTCGGCTTCTCCAAGTATCGCATATCGCGGTAAGCGCAGAAGCACTCATACTGCCGCGCCGTCTCTCCTGGCAGGCGTTCCCACGGGTCGCGCTGCCCTGTGTGTGCCATGGTCTTTCCTCCTTCCTGGCAAAAAGTAAGGCCCGGGATTGCTCCCGAGCCTCCTACGCTGTTATTCGTCCCCGGTGTCTTCTCCGAGAATTTCTTTTAATAGAGCCGTGTTGTCGTACCGGTCGGCTTCCTCTGCGGTTTCCGGCGTTCCGATGGTCTCCGCGGCCTTCTCCGGGTCGCCCTTGGCAAAAACCAGGACTTTTTCGTGGTTCACGCCAAGTTTGCCCGCTCCGGCTTTCAGATAGCTGTTTATGTCCTCTGCGTATCCCTGCGGGTCTTCCGTGCGGAAGGCTGCGCTTTGGGCAGGATCTCCGTTGCAGAACACAAGGACGTTCTGGTGGTCTTTGCCCATTTTCCGGCTGTGCTCAAACTGCTTTCCCACGCGAATTGCCAGGCCTCCGGCCGTATTTACCAGAATCGCTTCGTTGTAAAATTTCAGGCCGACGTCCTGGAAGGCGTCGATGGTGTCAGAAACGAAATTGCGGTAAAAGCCCTTCTTGTCCCGAAGGTCGCTCACCACAATAACGGCAAAGCTGTCAGGTTTCAGCATAGCGGTTGCCCGGCGGATCACGTTGCGGTAAAGTTGCAAGAACTCGGGGTATTCCTTGTTTGAAAGGTCCTCGGGCTTGTCGCTGTACACTTCAAGATCTGCATAGGGCGGGCAAGTGAAAAACAGGTCATATTCTCCCGGTGCCAGCTCGTCGATGTGGGAGCTGTCGCCGTTTATCCATGTGGGCGGTGTCACCTCGGGCGCATCGTCCAGGACGCTAATGTGGGAGATCTCTTCCCAGTTGCTCACGTTGGCCTCGATCTGGCGGCCGCTTAAATCGCAGCCGGTGTATTTACGGCCGGTAAGGGCCGCCACCACGCCGCGAACGCTGCCGCCTGCGAAGGGGTCAATGATCGTGCCGCCCTGCGGGCAAAACCAGCGGTATGCCAGCTCACACAAAACCGGGTCAAAAATGGACGTGGCGCTGTACGCCATAGCATCCGGGAAAAGTTCAGCGAACTCCTCCCAGCTTATTTTCTGCCCGATTTTTTCTTCATAGGCGTTCTTGGCCTTGTAGGCACCCGGCGGCTGGCTGCTTATGTTATAAGTCAAGCCCGCCTTCGTGTTGTCGTCGTCAGCACCGCGGCCAACCTCGGAACGGATACCGAGGCGCTTCCAGGCCTTCTTTCTTTCGGCCCATACGCCGCCTCTGGAATCCAGGACAGTAAAGGGCGGAATGAGGAATCTTTCGCCCAGGGTCAGGCGCGCGGCCTGTTCCTCGGCTTCCCTGTCGGTCTTGTTTTTCGCGATCATGTCCTCGATCTGTTCCGCCGTAAAGCCGGACAGCTCCGGGTCCAGGTCGTCGGTGTTCTCTTTCAGCTCGGCCAGAATCCCGGCTATTGCATCCTGGTCCAGGACGGCAAGCTCCGCGATTCGGTTGTCTGCGACAAGGTCCGCCATTTCGGCGCTGTCGTTGTCGTAGTCTTGCCACTCGATGGGGGCGTACCGGCTGCCTGCCTCATAGCTTGCAAGGCGTCTGGCGTGGCCGCGTACAATGTAGCCGCTGCGCCTGCTCACGGTGATAGGGGCTCGCCACCCCTGTTCCGCAATTATGTGGGCCAGCATCTTCACTTGTGCCTCCGGGTGTCTGTTCGGGTTCCGGGGGTTCGGTTTCAGGCTGTCGGTTTCCACGATCTCGTCATACGCACAGTATACTTTGAAGCCGTCAGGCGTTACCTCTCGGGGGGGGGGTGCCGTTATAGGGTTTTTCATTCATCCTCAAGCCTCCATGCTAGTATTATATATCTTTCAAAGTGCCCTGTCAGTGCCCAATTTGTGCACCCTGGCGCACGTTAGGCAGCCTTTACGGCGTCAATGCCAAAAAACAAGGCGGTAAGCGGCTGAATTGCTGCATTGAGGTCCTTGTACACGGTGCGCCGCTCGATGCCAAAAGTGCCCGCAATTTCCTGTACACTTTTTTTCGGCTCCCGGATGTACGTTTCCATGACCACCTCGTAGCGCCTCACGTCCTCCTCCGTGCCGTTCTGCTGGCACCAGACGCGGTAGAGGTCCAACATCTTCTCGATGTGGGCCAGAATAATGAGGGTGCGTTCCTGGCTTCGCTTGATGCTCTCAATATAGAGGCTGTCGTCCCGGGTGTAGCTTTCCAGTCCGTCCAGGATGCTGGCTGCGCTCTCTTTCTCCTTAGCCTGCTTGGCGTTGTAGATGGCGCCTGCGGTGTGCCGCTTCAAAAGGCGGTAGTTTTTCAGCAGAAGCCGGGTGTTATGGAGGCGCCGGTCCGTGCGCTCCTTTGCCTCCTTCTGGTGCTCTTCCTCAATGTGTGCGGCCGCTGCGCTCACGCCTGCTGCTACGCCGGTACGGATTGCGGCCTGCATAAGGGTCTGGCCCATGTTGGCAATACGGGAGCCCAGGGCGCCCATGTTCTCGCGGCTGTTCATTCTGCATCGTCCTTTCTTCTCGGGCACCAGTCGGGTGACTGGCGGTTTCCTCTGGTCGGAATGTGGCGGGCGCCTCCGTCCTCGTAGCCCTCGGCTGTCCATCCAATGGCGCATTCTTTCCGGGTGCCTCGCTTCCCCTCCTGTGTCTTAACACAGTGCTCACACTCGGCGCAGTGCGGCGTGGGGCGGTCCTTGGGGCGTTTAAGCGCATCCGGCAAGGCCTGGGCCGGTTCTCCGCCTATCACAGTGCGGATCTCCTCGCTGTCTTTGATCCAAAGCGGGACGCCTGCCTTTCGTGCTGCGGCTGCCAGTTCTTCCAGCCAGCCTTCTTCTGGGGTGATCTTCCCCGCCCTGTGCCCGGTTTCGGCTCCGGCGATAATCCAGTCAACCTTTGCGGCCGCGTCCTCGTCTGCAATGCCCAGGGGTTTAAGCATGGGTTCATAGCTCACAAAGGTGTTGTGGTATTCACTCCACCAAAAACTGTTTTCCGGGCCCGTTATGCTGCTGCCATACCAGAAGTTCGGAAGTTCCGGCAGCTTTCCCGCTGCCGCAAGGGTCTGGTAGCGGCCTGGGTTCTTGGTCAGGAATAAGTAATTGTGCTGGGGTGCCGCCTTGCAGGCTTCAAAAACCGCCTCGATCCATTCTTCGGGAATCCAGTTTCCGAAAAGGTCCGCCATGCTGCAAACGAAAATGTTCGCGGGCTTCTTTTTCTTCGCCGGGTCTCCCAGGCGGTATTTGTGGAAGGTCGGGGCAAATCCGGCCGGGAACGGAAGAACGGCGCCGTTGTAGTTCTTGAAGGGCTGTTCCAGAATGTAAAGCCCGGCGGTATCTGTTTTAAGCTGCTCGTTCGTCATGTTCAGGCGGGTGTTTCCGGCAAACCGGGTGGCCTGGCGGCGGGCGTAGCAGTATTCACAGCCAAAATTGCAGCCGGTGACGGGGTTCCATGAAAAATCGCACCAGTCGATGGCACTTTTATTCATCATTGCGGATTACTCCTTTCATGACGCCATAGGAAATAAGCTCGGTCAAAAGTTCCTCTGTCTTTTTGGCCTTCTCCGCTTCCTCTGTGTGTTCTATCAGCCAAGCCTTATATGCAAAATTAGCAAGCTGTGCCTTTGTGTGTATGTTGTCGGCGTGGGCGTCTGCGGCATCTGCGGCCATTTTCAATGCGTCTGCCAGGTCTTCGGCGTTGCAGTATTCCCGGTAGTATCTCTGCGTGCCGGTCTCCTGGTATCGCTCCAGGGCGCTTTCTGATTTATTTCGCCAGCGTTCTGAAAGCGTCTCAAGCTCTGCTTTCGTCATGCTTACGCCCTCCTTTGGCAAGGTCCGGGTTGTCGTAAACGTTGCCCACAACTTCGTCCAGGCCTGTAATCTGGACAGAATACCATGGGCGTTCTACCGAAAAGGCCCGGAAAGCAGCCCACTTTTTGTCGTATCTCACCACGGCCAAACAAACGGGCTGGGTCGTTCTGTGGCAAATCTTCAAAATATCGCCCTCGAAAATGTCCCGGGCGCGCTTGTCCCGGATGCCGGTAGCCTGTCCCACAGTTTCGGGGTTTACGCGGCCGTATTTGCCCACAACGTGCTCGCCCGGCCGAATAATACAGATTCCTCTGCTGTCAATGTTCAGATTTCCGAAGGCCCACGCGCCGCTTTTCAGCTTTCCGCGGAAAAGAATGCGGTGCGGCAGCTTCCTGGTTTCGGGCTCGCGGCCTTCCTTTGCTGCAAGGCCGAAAAAATCAAATCCTTCCATTTAACGGTACTCCTTCCCGGTCGCCTTGTCGCGCAGCGGTATGCGTCCGATAATCTCAAAGCCCGCAAGCTCTGCCGTCTGGCGCAGAATCGGCACCAGGGCCGAAACCACAACAAGGCGGGCGGCGTCCAGCCGCTTTTCTTCCCTGCGCATATTCTCCCAGGCGGTGCCGGGTGTGGGGTCGCTGTAATGTTCGCTGTTTCTACCCATGTCCATGCGTGGGTCCTCCTTTGGTAAAATAAACAGTTCTTTGTCTACAACTCGCAACGGCTGTGCAAACCATTCAAAAAACGGAATCTCCTTTGAATTGTAGCTCACCGGCGGATATAAAAACTCCCAGATTAGCGGATGGCGCTCGGCTTTTTCATCACTCATTCATCAATCACCGCTTCATTTCAACCGGTCGAATTTGCTCCATGCAATCGGCGGCCAGAAACGGCCGTTGTTGTAGGTGATGCAGAACGGGATCTCCGGGTTGTCAATGTATTCTGTGTTGGTGTGGTAGTCGCCGTAGGCGTCCACGGTTAAAACCGGGTGTTCCAGGGGCGGCAGGGTCTTTTTGACGTCCATCCATATATGAGGGGGCAGGGCTTCAAATTCTTCCACTGTCATGCGATGGAAGTCGGGCGCGGGTCCATCCAGAAGCCGGAAGCCCTCATGGCCAGGTTTCGGTTTATTGTACGGCCAGAGTGGAAAACGCTCGCGGAGGTCGATTGCCCAGGTCTCGAATGGCGGATAGTTTCTTCCTTCCACGGTTCACCCCTCCGTTTCTTCCGGTTCCAGCCGTGTGTGGCAACTAGGGCAACGTTCTGGCTCCCAGTCCACCCTGCATCCGCACACGGGGCACTCATACCATCCGGACGGAAACGCGCCGGTAGCGTCATAAAATTTACAGTGCCATGTAAGAGGCTTCGGTATCGGCACGCCGGTTGCCTCCGAAAACTTGGCCGCGTGTACAGCAACATCTATGGACGCAAGCACATCCGTCATCAAAGCACTGTCATTGTGCATTTTTCTTCCTCCACTCTCTGTTCCATGCAATCACCGTGGGCTTGTAGTGACCGCACGCGGTACATACAACGCCGTGCAGGCTGTCAAGCCAGGCAACGAGCCAGGGCGTTGCGCAGCCATAGGGTTTCCCGTGGGCCAGGTAATTGCTGCCGCACTTCGGGCAGGGGTGGACGAGAACCATCTTCTTTTTCATGCGTGTTCCTTTCTCTTGTATTCTGCGTTCCATGCCTCAACGCTCTCCGCATGGAATTCGCACAGCGCACAGAAAATCTCTTTCGGGCCGCCGTCTGCGGGCGTTGCCTTAATAATCAGCGGGCAGCCACACTTCGGGCAGGGTGTCGGGATAATAGGCGGTTTTTTCATGCGTGTTCCTCTTTCTGTTCATTCAGGCGGAAAAGCCAGCGTTCCATTTTCGGCTCCGCGTACTCGCCGCACTCGCTCATAAACTCGTGGTAGTTCTGCGGGTCCTGCCCTGTAAGGGCATCAATGGAGTTCATAACGTCGCCGATTTCCTTTTTCAGGTCCTCCCAGCACTCTTCTAAGGTCTTCGGCGTCGGGTTCTTGCCGTCAATTTTGCGGCGAAGCTTCGAGGCAGCCGCGGAAGCCTCAGCCAGTTCTTCCGCAAGCTGGCCCAGAATTTCAGGTTTCGGCAGAATGTCGGAAACCTTCTTTCTCGGGTAAAGCCTGTTAAGCGTGGCCTTCACCTGTTCCTGGAGTTCCTTGTGGCACTCGCCAGGGCCCACAACGTAGCACCAGCTTTGCGGCGGCCTGTTAAGCTGCAAGCCATAATTCCCGCAGCAGTTCCCGTTTGCGGGTCGCTCGATGTGCATCGCGCAGCCACCATTGTTGCACCAGCGCAGGGCGTTTTCGCAACGGAGGTGAAAGGCCGCCAGGTCAAGCGGCGTTTCATACGTCTTCAACTCGGTAATGTGCCAGGCGTAGCCCGGATGAATGCCGAGATATTCCGAAAGCTCTGCATCGGTCATGCAGGTAGTCAGTTCTTTCAGTTTTGCGTTGCCTTCTTCGTCGTTGTTTTCCGGCAGGGTGTAAATCGCATGATTCATGCTCGGAGTTGTAAAATTGAATCCCGTGCTGTCCTTGTCAACTTTATAAATTTTGTCACAAGTGAACTCCCCGATAACGGTTCCGTCCAGCCGCAGCAGGCTTCCGTCTGGTTCCATCCGAAATCCGGCGTTTTGTCCTTTTGTGCAGTAAATGAAGCACTTAAAGGGCTGCCCCCGGAAGTCTTTCGGAAAGTTCTTGCGGATCTCCACGGTCTTTTCTCCGCGGAAAATCTTTTGGCACCACTCCGGCCGGATGCTCAAAAGAACAGCAGCTTCTTCGATGTTCATTGCTTTTCCTCCCACGGCAGCTTCGGAAGCGGCATCCAAACGCGGACCGCTTCCGGGTTTTCTCTTGCGTACTGTAATGACGTAGCGACTGCGCAATGGGCACCGGCGTGGGCGATCAGAACGCGGCCGCAGCAGTCGCCGTCTTCTTCCTTCGGGGGCTCCTCTGCCGTGTAGCGCCAGCGCTGGGCGTCCTGGGCTGCTGCCGTCGGGGTGTTTTCCACAACGCAAACAAGCTGTTCCAACTCGTTCTCCATGTCCGGGTTATACCATCCGCCCAGGATTTCCGGGGCAAGGTCGCGGATTCTCTGGATCACGTCCTCCGCGTAGACCATACGTTTTTTGCTCATTTTGTAATCTCCTCCGGCGGCATCGGCATCCAACCCACCACGGGGCGGTCTATCTTGTTGTTGTAAACGTCGTCCGGGTTGAAGTGGCGGTATTCCCACCAGCCTTTCGGGATTTTGTAGTCGTCCCGCTCCTCGTCGTATGTTCCCCAATCGGGAAGGTCTTCCCAATACCATGCGCTATCTTGCGAAAAAACGCTCCCATCTTCATAGTGCGCTGTCGTAATACTGTATCCGTCAATATCGTTGCGGTACAAAATCAGCACTTCGGTTTCGACCTTGGGCGGGTCTGTTTCAGGGTTGCGCCATGCGGGAAAGAGGTCTTTTTCCTGCAAAGCGGGAAGCTTTGCAACCTTTTCTCGTGCCGCACGAAGGGTCAGCGAGATAACGTTCTCTGCTTCTGCCTCCCATACCGTGGTATATTCCAGGCTCTTTAACACAGCCTCACGCCGGATGTATTCATCCATTTTCTTTCACCTCAAAACCGATAAAGTCACATACGCAAACGTGGGAATGGTCGCAACGGTGGAGAAGATAGACCCTTCCAGGGTTGCAACCCGCAAAAATAGCGTAAACCCGTTTTTCTGTCTTTCCCCCGTCAAGATTTACCTTTACGGTTGCTCCGTTTATCACAAGCATGGTTTCCCGCTCATCGGAAGACGTAACAACCTGGCCGCAGCCGCGGCACTTGTAAAATTCATTGCGGATGGTCGTGTGCTTCTCACTCATCTTCTTTATCTCCTCAAAAATCCCAATCATCCGGGACATACAAACGGCACTCTCCATCCCCGTTGTCGCTGGTCGGTTTATCAAACGGGCAGCCTGGGCAGCCTTTCCCGGCTGCTAAATGGCCATGGCAAAAATCCATCAAATAATGAGCCATGTCTTCCGGCTGCATCACGGCAGATTCGGAAGCCGTTTTTGTTTCCTGGGTTTCAAAGAAAAACGCAATCGGCTTTTCATTTTCAACAACGTTCCCGTAGGCCACGCCAATTTTATAAATATAGTCGCTGCGCAGCTTGCGGGGGATATCGGCAATATACCGGCGAAACGTTTCCAGCGAGTTTGCGCGCTTATAGTGGTTGCACATCCGGCAGGCGGGCATAAGATTTGAAACATCATCTGCCGCACTGCGTGCTTCATCCCACACCCGCAGCGGTCGGAAATGATCGACCTGCATATCCTTGTAGGCAATCGCCCTGCCGCAGTAAGCGCAGCGTCCGCCGTACTTCTGGTATACCGCCTCGCGGATTTTCCTACTGATTGCCATTGCCATTTCCTCCGAATCCTTCCCAGCCCATCGGGCTGCCATAAAGCGGGCAAAGCGGTCCTTTATTGCCCTTGTTGAATATGCAGCTTTCGCAGCAGTCCACCTTCCGGCGCTTCTCGCAGTAAAACCGAATGACTTCCGCGGCTGCCGTGGCATCCACGTCTTCGTCCGCCCGGCTTTTGCCCTTTCCTCCTGTTGTCAGCTCGTCCAGTGCATCAACAACGTGCATAACGGCTTCGGCTGCTTCACGGTAGCCTTGCAGCGCATATCCTCCGGCAGCGCCAATAAGGAGGCGCCGGAACGAACCGGCTTCAACAAATACGTTCTCGCTCATTCCCGTGCCTGCCTTTCCAAAAGCTGGTCAAGTTCTAGGTTCATCCGCTCGAATATGTCGTGGCAATAGCCTTCTAGCGGGAATTTTTCGCCGCAGCCCTCCGCCAGCACTCTCACGTTCGCCGAACAAGCTATTTTTCTTACAATGCCGTTTGACTTGCGCATGGTTATGCAAAACTCACCCTGGAATATGGAAGCTGAAACCTCCGCTTCTACGCCCTTCTTTTTATACTCCTTGCAAAGGTTTTCAAAAATTTCCTTCATTTTGTATTCTAAGTCAACTTTCTTAAAGCCCAAAAATTCAGAAACGCCATAACTTCCGCCGTCGCAATGGTGAACTGAAAACAGTGTGGGCGCGTTCATGCACAGTCGTCCAGGCTCAATGCCGCTTGCAGTTAACGCCGCCTCGTTTGCGCCATTCATGGCAGCGCGTCCGGTGTCCGTGCCACCTTCAGCGTATTCCTTTCCACAAAGGCGGCAACGGTACACAGAAATATATCTAGTCATTCCCGTGCCCCCGCGCCTTCCGAAGGTGCTTCATTTTGTAGGCAGTTGCCTGGTAGCCCTGCCAGCGTTCAGAAAACCACTGCTGCCAGGTCGCGCAGCCCGGGAAGGTCTTTCGGTTGTCGCCTTTGCCAATGGTAATGCTCGTGCAGCCAGCGGAAGCGCATTTGAGACAAGGGCTGTCCGCCGGGCGCGGGAGGTTGTCTGTGCTGCTCATTGTGTGTTCTCTCCTTTCGCCTTATTTCCGGCCCCTGCGGGCCTTCGGCGGCTCGCTGTTCATGGGCTGGTATCTGTTCTTATTCTCGTTCCATTCAAGCGCCACAGGGGCCTCGCAGTTCAGGCATGGCATATCAAATGCGGCGTCCTGGATATTCGTGTGGTACCGGTAGGCGCTGCCGCACTCGCACCAGATCTTGACCTGGCGCATATTTTTGAGCTCCGTTTTCCCGCCGCACTCCCGGCAATAACACGAGGAAATCGGTGTCTTTGCGCAGAAGCCGCGTTCCTGGCCGCATTTTTCGCAGCGCACATACAGGAAGCCGGTAAACTTTGCCTCGACGGGCGGCTCCGGGGCCCTGTGGGCGCTTTCGGCGGGCTGTGCAGCTTTTGCCCTTTCCAGAATGTCCAGCCGCTGCACCGCGCGCTTTTTCTGCGGCTCTGGCTTCTGGAAAGCTTTCGGCGCAACCGGCGGCTGATCGGCCGCGCCCTTTTCGGGCTCCTTCGCGGCCTTTTCCAGCGGTTCTTCCTGTCGCTGCTGGGCGGCCGTCGCCTCCTTCTTTTTCAACTCGCCGAGGATCTCCACGGCCAGGTCGTCCAGCGTGGCCCGCTCCGCCGCCGTGTGGCCCGGGTCGCCAAATGCGGCTCCCGCCTCGTAGCAAGCCCGGCGCAAAACGCGCAGTTCTTCAACGTTGAAGGCTTCAAAACGTACTTTTTCCATGTGTTTCTCCTTAAAGCCAGGCTTCCACAATGCTGTCGTCCGGTGCTGCCGGAAGGCGGCTCATTTCAGCCGGAATTGTCTTTCGTAACTCTTCCAGGGTGTCTTCCAGGGCCATGTATTGGGTGCTCGTCGGGACGCTCATGTCCCACAAACGGGCAACGTAGCGCCGCGGGTAGTCGTCCTGGTTTGCGGTCACGATAATAACGGGGATCGCGGCCTGCTCCGTCAGCTCCTCATAGTCGAAGCGGGCTAAATAAATATCGTCACTCATTCCAGAACTCCTTCCAGCTTTTCAATAGTTTCCAGGTATGGCAGACCGGTGCGGCCGCCGAGGTTTACTTCCCAGGCCGGAAGAAAATCTTCCGGGGCTGCGCTCGCCATGGGTGGCGGCGTCCATGTCTGGCCGTAGGCCGTCACGGTGGGCGGTGCGCGCTTTTTCTTGGCCGTTCCCTTCTGTGCGGCCCATGTGTTCCTGGCAGCCCGCCAGAAGGGCCAGGGGACGGCAAAGAAGCGGCGAAGGCCGAAGCTAACCAGGATCATGCCCACCGCCTTGTCGGTCGTCCAGGCGTCCAGGAAGGCGGCTTGATGCGGCTGTACTGCGTCAAAGTCGATTCGGCCGGTGTGCGTCTGCTTTGTCTCCACCGCAACGGGGATGCTGTTGTATCGTCCCAGGAAATCAACGCAGGATTTATGCTCCACCTTGCAGCTCTTGATCTGGCCGGTGCTGTCGCGTATCGGCAAAAACTCCGTTGGTACCTTGTAGACCACAGCTTTTCCGCTACGGGTATACAGGTCGTTCACCTGTATAACGAAGTCCTCAAAATCACGGCCGCGGTTTGCGAATGTGTTGTAACTTCTCATGCTGCCCTCCCTGGGTTTTATTTTTCTTCTGCCACTCACAGAGGGGGCAGATGTAGGATTGCCCGCCGCCTTTTGTTATGCAGCTCACGTTCCAGCGGTTCCCACAGGTCTTACAGATCCGGTAGCACCGGCCGTTCTCTGTGCTCATTTCGCCCTCCATGATGGGCCGTCAAGCGGAACTGCAAGGCACATTTCCCGGAGGCGGTCAATCATCTTCTGGGCGTTTCGCTCGCTGCACCCGGCCGGTGTCAGGCTCCGGGTCAGTTCCTCGGTGCCGCAGTTGGTCGTTACGATCACGGGCATATAGGCTTCGTAGCGGGCATTTACGATGGTGAAGATCATCGATGAAGTCCACTCGGTTGCCGCCTCGCTGCCCAGGTCGTCAATAATCAGCAGCGGGGTTTCGGTGTAGAGCTTCAAAATGTCCGCCTCGTCGCCCTGGCCGTTGTAGGTCCGGCGCACGTTCGCCAGAAGGTCGATCATGGTCATGCACAGGGCTGGGGTGCCGTTTCGGATCAGCTCATTTGCAACGGCTGCGGCCAGGTGTGTTTTGCCGGTGCCATAGCCTCCCACCAAGAAAAGGCCGTTGCGCTCCCGCTGCGGGGGTACTGCTTCGCCGTCCTCCCCCTTTCCGGGAAGCATCTGTGCTTTGAACGCTGCCGCATACTCCTTGCAGGCGGTATAGGCCTTCTGGTTCTCCGGCGTCACCTGGAAGCGGTCAAAGGTCCTGTTCTGGAAGCGGGCGCCCATGCCGCTGTCACCCAACAGGCGGTTTATACGCCGGTTGAAGGCTGCGGCGGCTTCTGCGTCCGCCCTGGCTTCCTCTGCGGCCTTGTTCTTGGCCTCCGTCCTCTCCCAGTAGGCTTGCGCCCTTGGGCAGGTGCAGCGCTCCGGCTGCGAATCCCAGCCGAACACGCGGTGCGGCGCAATGGCCGGAAGGAGGAAGCCCCTGTATTGCAGGGTTTTGCCGCAGAACTTGCAATGCTCCGGCTCCGGTGCCGGTTTGTCCATCTTGTAGCCGCGGCGGATTGCCTCGTCTGCCAGGATGGAGGTTTCACGCGGTGTGGAATCCTGCGAGGTCCTGGGTTGCCGGGACTGCGTCCCGTTGGCGATCATATCGCCCAGCTTTTCCATTTCGTGCTTCCTCCTTTGTCCATTTATCCGCATCGACGGCCGCTGCAAGGTCTTTCACGTCCTTCTCCCTATACCGCGCCAGTACGCCGCGGGTATATTTCCAGTTCGGCGCTTTGTTTCTCTGGGCGATTTCCATTGCGTGGATCACCACGTCGGCGCCAAACTCAGCGACAGCCTGGGTCAGGTCTTCAAGTTCCCAGCGCGGCGGCGTCGGGTTTATGTTGTTCAAATAGAACTGTCCAGCCCGTGCCAGTTCTGGATCTGTGCGCGGTTCCGTCCTCTGCGGCGGCTGCGGGGCCACGACAAGCGGCTTTTGTTGCGGCGCAGGGACTTTGCTTGCCTCCGCTCTCGCGGCCTCTGCGGCCTTCTCTGCCCGCTTTCGCTCTTTGAACCTCCGTTGCCGTTCTCGCGCCGCCTCCCGGCGGGCTTCCGCTTCGATCTGTCCTGTGTTTTCGGCCCAATCATGGAGCCGGAATCCGCCGGGTGCTTCGTCTATGTAACCGGCATCTATCATGGCCGCCAGAAAGTCGGCCGGTTCGCCTGCCCACCCGGAAACCTCTGCGATTTCCGTCGGCGTCATTCCCGCCAGGCTGCCGTCCTTGGTGCTGCTTGCGGCCCACACCCAGAGCATTGTAAGATGGCCGACCGCCTGGGCGACGCCTATCCCCAGCAGGCCTTTAAGGCGCAGCGTTTTTCGGTGCGTCAAGGTCCCCTGTTCAATTTTTACCCCGGCCATGTCGTCCTCCATCGTAGAAATTAACAAACGTACACTTCCGCGCCGGTAAGGCGCTGAATCCGGCGTTTCATTTCGGCCTCGTCCGAGTTTTCAGCCGAAAGGTGCACGAGGTAGATTTGTTTCAGCCGCGAAAGGTCGCTTGCCTCCAAAAATTCAACCAGGTGTTGGAGGCTCATGTGGCTGTGCATCAACCGAGCGGCCCGAACTGTTGGCAGCGTGTCTTCCGCAAGGTTTTCTTGCACTCGTTCCCGGGTGTAGTTGCACTCTCCGAGTATGTGGGTAATGCCCGAAAATCTGTATTTCAGGTAATAGGTATCTGTGAAATACAGCAGCTTTTCTCCGGTCGCCGTAGATTCCAGAAGAAATCCTTGCGAATCCGGCGCATCGTGTTCCACATCGAAAGGCAAAACCAGAAACGTGCCAACCGTCAACTGCTCAAGCGGCCGCGTAATGTGCAGCCTGTGGCCTTCCAGGCGGCAGGCTTCTGCGGTGCCCTGGCCCGTGTAAACGTCCACGCCGTAGCGCAGAAGGTCTTTTGCGGCTTTGCTGTGGTCTCCGTGGCAGTGCGTAATAAAGCAGCCTCCCAGCTCCCGCACACGGAATCCGCATCCTATCTGGATTGCCTTCATCGGGATGCCAGCATCAAGCAGCAGCGGGGTTTTGCCGTCGGATATCCAATAGGCGTTTCCGCTGCTGCCGCTGGCAATGGGCCGAATGTCCACTTAAAAATCCGGCTCCGCAACGTCCCACTGTGCCGGGGCTGCTTTCCGGCTGGTGGGTTTTGCCGCGGGCGCCGCCTGGGGTTCCAGAACTTCGCCGGTGCTGGCATCGACCTGGATCGTCTTCTTGGGCTCCGGAAGGCTTGCGGGCGCTGCGGGCTGCGGCGCGGTGTCGATCAGAACGGCGTTGGCCTGTTCCTGGATCTCAGCCTCCGCCTGGATCTCGGCATAGGCAACCTCTCTGGCCTTCATCACGCGGTAATCTTCGTCCAGCTTTTCGGGGTCGCGTACAATGTGCTTTGCGCTGAAAACCTCGCGGATCAGGGTCTTGCGGCACATTTCGTCCAGCCAGCCTTCCACGGTGGTGTCTTCCTTCTTGCCGGTCTCCTTGTTGTAGACCTGCTTCGTACCGCCCCAGAACTCGGCGCTTGCGTACTTGGGCATACGCTTGCGAATGGCAGCCATGGGCATAACAATAAGCTCGTTCTGTGTCGGGTCGTCGTATTCGAGGTAGCCAAAGCCGCCCACAATGTCGCCGCGGTCGAAGGGATTAGTGATCTCGAACTCGTAGGACGCAACCGGGTGGCGGCTGTCCTTCGGGTGCGGAGCAAACTTGTCATTGCTGTAAACAAGTTCGATTGTGTCCGCCTTGGGCTTGCGCAGCGCATATTTCATGGCAACGTAGCGGATACCGTTATAGCCGGGCATCAGGGTCACGTCGTACAGGTTCGTTTTGTTGTTCTTATACGGAATCGGGAACAACATATTCTCGCACTGCATATCCAGGCCCATGCGGGCATAGCGTACCAGGTCCATTGCCAGGTCCTGGAGATTGACGAACTTCCACGTTACGGGGAGGGTTTCGTCCCACTTGTGGTCCCGGTTCTTGGCGTTCTTCGCCACGCGGGCTTCCTCTGCTACGGCCAGGGCGCGGTCGATCTGGATAAAGTATCCCTGGATAAGGCGGCGCTGGAACTCCGTTACTGCAATCTGGCTGCCGGTGTTACTGGCAAACTGGGCCAGCACCTTTTTGGTAAAGCGGGTGCCGATGCTCTCGGTAGCGGTTTCTACAACCGCGTTTTCGGCTGCGGGGGTCATTGCTGCGTTTTCTGCGTTCATGTGTGTTCCTCCATTTTTTTATTTCTTGCTGGCCGCGTAGAAATCTACGGGCGGCAGCTTTACAACTTTTTCGATTTGCTCTGCCATCTGGGCGGCCGCCGGGTCCTGGTAAGAAAGGCTCGCCGCAATGTGGGTATAAAGCACAATCAACATGGCGGTATCTGCCAGCGGGTACGGCCCCAGGGCCTCCGCCGTGCAGTTGAAGTAATGCGCAAAGCCTTCCAGAAGCACCCGCAGGCCTTCTTCCGGCTTGTGTTGCTCCACGGTCAGCTCAACGGCCCGCGGCAGATACTGTGAAGTTTCCGGGGCCGCCTTGGGTTCCTCCGGCTTCTTCCAGTGCGGGCGGAACGGAAAATTATTTTTCATGTGTGTTCTCCTCTTTGTCGCCCAGGACGTCAAAAACCGTTACCTGGTTCGGGTCCGGCATCTCCCGAAGGGCCTTCATGCGGCAAACGTGGCCGATGCCGTTCCTCACACCCTCTTTGCTGGTCAGCAGCCCGCCGCAGCGGCGGCAGCGGCAAGCCTGGATCATAAACGTGCTGGGCTCCTGGTCTTTGTCCTTGGCGCTCATTTCTCCCCTCCCGGAAACGGAATTACAACCGTGGCGATGTGCTTCAAAATGTCGTCTTCCAGTTCCGGGCCATTCGCAGGCAAAACGCCGCGGATGCCGTCGTGAACGGATTTCATAGCCGCAAGGAAAATGGGTATATCCGCGGACGGAAAGGTCTTGATAAGGCTCTTGAACTGCTGGCTGTAAAAATTCAATCCCTGCTGCATCACGTTTTCGGTCGGGTTCTCGTAAACCTTCCGCATAAAAGATTCGTTCATTTGTCTACCTCCACGCGCAGGCTCTCGTCTTCTGCGCTCACGACCAGGCGGATCACCTGGGAATCAACAGGGAGAAGTTCGGTCACGCTCTCGGCGTTGTCTACCACAATAGGCAGCCGGACGCCGTAGTGGTGGGAAAGCGTGGCGATAATTTCCAGGCCAGCGTTTACCACGGCCGCCTTGTTTGCGGTCGAATACGGAACCATGGCGCCGCCCTCGCCGGGCACTAGAACTTCGCAGCAGTCAGCGACGCCGCCGTTTGTCTGCTCCCGGAAAAGCTGGAAGCTCACAGACTTGAACTTGCTGTTGATCCGCTCAGTCAAAAGAGCCACTTTGGTTTTTACGAAAACTTCACACAGGTAAACGCCCTGTTCGGTCTTCTCATATTCCGCGGCCAGGCTCTTTTCCTCGGCTTCAAGTTCCGTAATACGCTGGCGCTGGCGCTGTGCTGCCTCTGCCTGGCTCTGCATATAGCGGATCTGGCGGCAGTTGTTCATAGCTGCCTGCTGGCGCTCGTTCACCTCGCGGAGGGCTGTGCTCTGCTTCTGCTCGGCCGCCTCGATCTGGCCGGAAATCGTCTGGATGGTCTTCGCAATGGCCTGGCCGCGGTCAGTTTCGGAGAAGTCCGGGCGTGGCGGCTCTGCCCTGATGGTCTCTTTGCGAGAGGTGTAAATTTCATCGGCGCTGGCCTCGGCTGCCGTTGCCTTTTCTTCGAGGTCCGCAATGTCCTGTTCAAGCTGGGCAATGGCTTCCTTGCTGGCTTCCTTCTTGCCCTTGGCGTTGATGGCTTCCAGCTTGGCGGACCGGCGCTGGAGGAAGTCTGCGCGGAGCTCCTCCACCTTTTCTTCCGGCAAGGCCTGGCCGCAGGTCGGGCAGATCTCGCGGTGCTCGTCCCAGGTTTCTGCCGCTGCTTCCTTGTACTCGGCCAGAATGGCCTCCCGGCGGGCCTTCATGTGTTCCAGGTCTGCTTTCTTGCGCCGGGCATCCGCGGTGGCGTTGGCAGCCTCCGTCTTGGCTTCCAGCAGTTCGCTTTCTGCCTTTTCCTGCGCCTTGCGGTGCTCGGCCCGGGCCTCGCTGCCCTCCTCGATGTACTCGGCTTTTGCCGCTGCATAGTCCGCCTTGGCGTTTGCCAGGGAGCTGCGGAGTTCCGAAGTATCGCCGGCCAGAATCGCCCGCTTTTCCTCTGCAATTTTGGTTTCCTCGGCCTCCGCTGCGGCCAGCTTGGCCGCCAGGTCTTCGGGCGTCTGGAGGTCCTTGTCAATGGCGCGGCTTGCCTCGTCAATGCGGTTCGGAATGGCCTCGATCTTCTTGTTCAGGTCGGTTTTCTTGGCGGCAGCGATTTTTCTGTACTCGTCCACCTTATAGAGGCGGGTCGTGCTGCCGGGCATTTTAAGGAACTCGGGAAGCCCTGCCAGCTCCGGGGTGCTGGCGATCACGTCGGCGTCGGAAACGTCGCCGCAAATGTCCAGCAGAATTTCCCGGCGCTTCTGCCAGTCCATAACGGAGGGGAAGTAGTCGGGCATGGTCAGCAACTTCATGGTTTCTTCGCCGCTGCAATACTCCTGGACGGCCGCCATGTACTCTTTTTCCTTGCAAGGGACGCCGTTGATCTGGTAGTCAATGGTATTCCCGGAGTACTCCTCTGCGGCGCTGCCACGCTTGCGCTTCCACACCTCGCGGAAAACCTTTTTCAAGGTCACGGTCTGGCCGTCGTCCAGCCGGAAGGTGCCGGTTGCGCTGTGTTCCAGGTTGTGCAAATCCCCGTTGGGCCCCTTTGTCTTGGGGTCCCAGTTCTTCGCCCAGGTGCTCGGCTTGCCAAAAAGCAGCCAGGTGATGGCGTTGAAAATGGTAGTTTTTCCGCTGGCGTTCCGGCCGTAAATGCTGGCGCTGTGGCCGTCCAGCTGGATTTCCTCATGCTTCAAGCCCTGGAAGTTTTCGAGGCTCAACGTCAAAAGTTCCATTGTGTGTCCTCCTTGATTTTTCGCAAAAATCGTGATAAACTGTTGGTGTGTGTTCTGGGGTCGTCAATTTTTGGCGGCCCCTCTCTTTATTGTCCAGGCTGAAAACGTCGCTTCGCGGATGTACTCCGCTGCAAGCTGCGCCATATAGCCGGGCCGCTCTCTGCATCCGTCATACCCGCAGAACTCTGCGATATGGCGGATTTTTCTTTTGGCCTTCTCCCAGGCTTCCGTCCATGCGGAATCGCTCACAGGGCGGCCGAGAATCGCGCTGGTGCGCTCTCTGGTTTCTTCTTCACTCATAAGCCGCACCGCTGCATGAAATAGCTGCGAGGAACGCGGCCCCGGGGCACTTCGTATCCCTTGGCGCGGAGCTCGTTGTTAAACTTCTGGATGGTGTGGTAGGCGGTAGACTTGGAAACACTCAAAATCTCCATTGCCTCGTCCACCCGCACCATTTTGGAAGGCTCCCGGGTGCTTTTCTTACTTCTTGCCATTGTAGGCATCTCCTTTCAAATTCTTCTTGATCCAAAGCTGCATTGCCTCCGCTGTGCTGGCAACGTTCTTCATGTAGGCCAGGATCTCGCCCATCTGCACATCCTCGCCGGGGTCCACGCGGCCGTCCCGGGCAATAGAAATAATGGCGGCACTAACTTTGTCTGCGCCCTGCAATGCGGCAAGCGCCTGCATCATAATGCGGTCGAACTCCTGCAAGGCGCAGGGCTTCACGTTCTGGCGGCCAATCGGGCAGCACGTCGAACAATAGAAATTCAAAAGCTGCGGGGCGTCGTAGGCATCGGCCAGAAGCATAACTTCTTCCGGGTATGGCGTGATGCTGTCCAGCTCTATGCGGGCCAGCCGGGTGCGGTCAATGCCCGTTTCGTCTGCTGCACCTTCTCGGCTGCTGAATCGGTCGTTGACCTTTGCAGCCTCCATTCGTGCCAAATAGAAAGGGCTGTTTGCCGCTTTCGTGGCGGGTTTGCTCATGTGTTCTAACCTCTTTTCGTGGTAAAATTTAGGTAGTGGGTCGTTACATTTTAGGCCCTCTGAAAATCACGATCATGGAGGGAAAAGGCGCTCCATTTTTGCTTCCTCCAAATTTCAAGCGTCCCCGAATAAATCGAATTTCGGAACGGTTCAAAATGAAGTCGTGAAAATAGCTTGTGTCTGTTCTGGCTGGTATAAGAAGCACAACCAAGGTGTTCTCCTTGTGCCCTTCGTGGTAGCTTTTCTCCACCCAAGCCTTTAGATCCCTCCCATACGGAGGGTTACAAAACACGCGGTGGCCCCCCCAATTTTGCTTTAGTCCATCTTCTGCGACGGTAAAATATTTCTCGCACTTGTGGTTTTGCTTGTCTGCGCAGGGGTCCAGGTCAAAGGAAAATTCTTTGTTCAGCTCGTCGAACGTGTCTTGTGGTGTCGCCCACTGGTCCGTTTTACTGCTGAACATAAGCTCACAGTTCATTTTCTCCCGCCTCTCCGCATGGCTTCCATCTGGCGGTCGTAATATGCGCGGCACTCCGCGCAATGCCCGGAGGAAATAAGCCCCAGTGCGAAGACGCCAGCCAAGGCGCCAACAACCAGGCCACCAATAAACAAAAGGATCATTCTTCGCAGCCCCCTTTCTTGGCAGGCTTGTGCGCCGCGCTCTGAGCCTCTTCCTGTTCTTGCTCCACGTCATTCACCAGTGACGCCTTAACGCTTTCCGAAATCTCGCGCACCTGAAAGTTAAACCGTTCCACGACCGCCTCTGCGCTCTCTGCCCGGCGGTCCCGCTCGTCCCGGATGTCCTGTGCAATATGCTTGGCGAATAACTTTGCAAAAGCATCTGCCACTTTCTGCGGGTCTGCACTGTCCTTGGCCGAGGCGGCAATCAGGCCGGAAGTTGCCCGAAGCAAAAACACGATCGTGTTGTACGGGCTTCCCGCAACGTTGCCGGTCATTTCAAAAGAAATGCTGTCGCCTCCCTTGTCTACAATGCGGATGCTGTCAAATTCTTTCATGCGTATTCCTCCGGGGCCCCTCTGGACCTCCAAACGCCATAGGTCAAAGGCTCAAGGCCCGCGGCCCGGCGCTGCTCGTTGTATTTCTTCAAGGTTTCCAGGTCGTCGTCCAGGCTTCGCGGCTTCGTCCGTGCGGCCTCCTCGGCCCTCCTGGTCTCGTTCGCCCTGCGGACGGATTCTCTGTTGTGGCCCACACGGCAGACGGCGCAGCTCTTTGTATTGCTCGGCACGTCAACCATAAGCGCACCGCAGTCCACGCATTTCACCGTTGTGTGAAACATGGTCAGCCTGCCTTCCGCTTCATGTGAGGCTTCACGGTGCCCTTCTGGGCCTTATGGATCTTGTTCTTCTGCTTCTCCATGTCCTGCACTGCAAAGCTCACACGGGCCAGCAGCACGGCCAAAAGCAGAAAGCCCAGGGAAACCATAAACGTGCCGGTGCTGGTTTCGCCGGTCGTCTCAAAGTTCCCGGCAAAGCCCAGGCCAAAGAAAAGGCCAAGGCCGCCACACACGACCGCGATTTTCTGCAATGTAACGGACTTGATTTTCATTTTGCTTCCTCCTGTGGTCTTATGGTCACGCCCTCCGGGTCAACGGTAATCACCGCGCCCAGCCCGGCGGCCAGCTTCATAACGGTGCCCAGCTGGGCCCGTTCAAGTTCTGCGCCCGGCCTGGTCAGTTTGAAAACTGCCCCCATGGAAAGCCCTGCGGCTTCGCACAGCTTCGTCATGGAAAGGCCGCGCAGTATGCGGAGCTCGTCAATCGTCATTTTCCGAGCCTCCAATGTTTCCCAGCGCACCCAGCAGGCGCAGCGCATCAACCTGGGCCTTGCGGCACTTGCGGAAGTTCTTTGCACTGTTGGACGCGCCAACGGGGACGGAGTTTTCAACCTCTGCCGCCATCCGGTCCGCGTAGTAAAGTGCTTCTTTGGCGGCTTCGTCGGCCTGCTTCCGCAGCATAATGGTAAGTTCTGTGGCAACGTTGTCCGGGAGGATCTTTCCCTTCGCCTTTTCCAGGGCAATTTTGTCCTCTGCGGCCTCTTTCCTGGCCTGGGCCTCCATCTGCCGGGCCTTTTGCACTTCGGCTTCAAGCTCTGCAATGCGCTGGCCCTGGGCGTTCACCTTTTCGGTCATGCTCTTGCGGGTTTTTTCGTGCGCCTCCCGTTCATCTTCCCAACGGCCCCTCATGCTGACCGCAAAATCGTTGTCGATGTTCTCCTCGGCGTCATCCACGCATCCCCCAAAGGCCCAGGCGCAATAGCTATCTTCGCCCAGGGCATCCAGAATGTTCTTGATTCGGCCCAAATACTCGCGTTCGGTGTCTTTGGAAACGCCTGCGTTTGTCTGGATCTGCTGCACCGTGCAGTCGTCCAGCTTTTCGGCTCCGTAGATTTTCCCCTGGATAAACGCCTCTTTGAAAGCCGCGTCCACGTTAATTTCGTAGATCTTCGACTTATGGGTAATGCCTTTGCCATCCACCACTCTGATTTCGTACAAATTCATGTGTGTTCCTCCCTCCGTGTTTCGTTACGAAACACTAGAATCCAAAAAAATATCGTCGTTCTGGCAACCGACGGCCTTTTTGATTCTCACTGCTACATCGAACGAGGGATTTTTAACGCCCCTTTCGATGTTGGTGTAAGCCGAGCGGCTGATACCCGCTTTCTGGGCCACTTCTTCCTGCGTCAGGTTGCGTTCGATCCGAGCGTTCAGCAGTGCCTTTCTCATTTTCTCGCCCTCCTTTCGTGTTTCGTTTGGAAACAATGCCATTATAGTTTCGTTTGGAAACATTGTCAAGTGATTTTTGAGATTTTTGTTTCTTTTGGTGTCAATATGTTTACATAGGAAACATAGGGCGTTAAAATGTTTCTATACGAAAGAAGGAGGGCGTCATGTTCAGCGAACGACTAAAAAGGCTCCGCATGGAAAAAGGCATCACGCAAAAAGAACTCGCGGATCGACTGCACATTTCCAGGTCAACCATTGCGGGGTATGAATCGCTCGGAAAAGAACCAGACGGCGAAAAACTCTGCGCCCTGGCTGATTTTTTTGGGGTGTCCGTTGATTATCTTCTCGGCGGTACGGACAGCCGCAATCCTATAAGTCCAACACCCGCACCGCCATCGGCCGCCCAGCGCCCGGCGGAGGCCGCAATCGCCGGGGAACTCGGTTCCCTGTCCGATCGGCAACTCGACCGGCTCTTGGGGTATATTCAGGCGTTGAAGGAACTGCCGGAAGGCGCTGCATCGCAGAACACGTCCATTGTGGAGAAGAACGCCTCAAGCGAGAACTCCTCCGCTGCGGGCTGATTTGGTTTCGGAAGTGAAAGGGGGCTGCTCATGGCAGCGCATCGGTATCCGCACAAAATGAACGAACGTGAACGACAGATGAAAGCCAGGCGGAGCAGGTTTGTTTCCCGTGGGTATCGCTCCGCCGGGCGGATGGTCACTTTCGGGCTGCTGCAAAGCCTTCACGGCTTTTCCCTGCTCGGCTTTCTAAAAAGCGTGGTCGTGGCAGCCCTCACCATTGCAGCCGTGTGCTTGTTCTTCGCCTATCTGCCAGTGCTGGGCGTCCTCGCTCTGATCGCGGCCGTAGTGGTCGCCGTCGCACTCGTCCGGCGGCGCAAGCAGCAGGGCCCGGTGGAAGATCTGCCCGCCCAGGGCTCCCAGGCCGAGCCTGCGGCAGATGAAGCGCAGCGGCGCGAACTTCTGCGGCACATGGAAATTTTGAAGGACTGCGAAGAACTGGTAAACTCCTCCAACAATTTCTCCACGGTACTTTCCCGGTACGATCTCCTGTTGCAGGAGCTTTCCTACTTTGCTGCCTTTGAAGAAATCGGGTCGGATTATCTGCCCTCTTACGGCATCAACTTCAAAACACCCGCCTCTGAACTTTGGAAGCGGTATTTTGATAATATGGCCGAATATCTGAACGCCGCCGTTGACCGAATCCTGGACGCGGAAATAGAAAAGGCCCTTGCGCTCAAAACCGCCGCCGGGCAAGAAAAGCACATGGTGGCATGGGCGGATAAGCTGCAAGAACTGGAAGGCGTACCGGCCGGAACTTTGCAATACATCAACGGACTGCCCGTGGCTGCCGCCCTCCGAGAACCGAAGGTTTCGGTTTCCTGTCCCTGTGGAAATGAATTTCAGGGGCGGCCGCACGCCCATAAAGGCTTCGTTCTCGTTTGCCCGAAGTGCGGCCAAAAGCTCCGCGCCAATACATCAAAACCGTAACGCCTGCGGTCCGCAGTAAAAAGCAACGCCCACCAGACCGTCGGAAAGCGGCCTTGTGGGCGTTTTGTTTTTCTTTGTCTAGTTTCCGCATCGGTTTGTAAAAGGCCACGACAGGGCTTCCCTGGGGCTTCTGGCGTCGCTCTGGCAAGTTACCGGCAAGTTAAACGGCCGCCCTGGGCGTTATTCGCGCGCCGCGCGTTTTTTCTCGCGCTATTGCACGCTTTGCGCGTATTCAATCACAAAAATAGGCTATTTCCGCGCGTTTTCCGGCATCAAGTTCAACTTTTCGGATCGCACGGGTTGAACTCATTTTCCAAGCTGCTGTCAAGTTGTAAGCAACTGCCGGACCATTTTCGTCACGTCACGAAAAAGGTCTGCGCCATGTCTTCGTGGCGCCGCGCAAACGTCCGCCTCTCAATCTAACCCATAAGCTATATATTATATTATTAAGCTATATCTAAGATAATAATATCTAAGATTAAGTTAGATATTCTAGATATACATGGATGTAAGATAGGGGTTGTTAGGGGGAAGAATGCGGCAGCTTATGCCGTTGAAAACCGCGTTGAAAGCATCGTTTTTTGTCGTTGTTCCGTTTTGTTTTGTCTGTTGAAAACTGCATTTTCTGGGTGGTAACGCGTTGCCAACGCGTTACCTGGTGCGAATGTTGAAAATTTGTTGAGCCTTTTTCTTTCGTTTGTTCGTCGGTTTTTGATGTTCCATCTCTGTGAAGAAAATTCACTTTTAACATGAAATCTGTGTTTTCAACTTTTTACCGGTAACGCGTTACCGCAAGCGTTACCAACGCGTTACCCGCGTTACTCGTTGAAAACTTTGTGGAAAGCTGTTGAAAAGCAGCAAATGGAGGGGTCTCATGCCTGCATATAAAAACCAGAAAACCGGTGAATGGTATTGCATCTTCCGTGTTACGGACTGGACCGGTAAGCGGAAGCAAATAAAGAAAAGCTGCTTTGCCCGCCGGGCGGATGCCCTGGCTTACGAGCGCGAACACCTGGCGAAAAGCTCACTCACCACAAAAATGAAATTCGGTTCCCTGGTGGAGCTCTACATGGCAGATGCAAAAACCAGGCTCCGGCCCACCACCTACGAAATGAAGCAATGGATCTTTGAAACGAAGATCCTCCCCTACTTCAAGGATCAGCTTGTGGATGAAGTATCGGTTTCGTCCATTCGCGCTTGGCAAAATCACCTGATCGACGCCAGGGACAAGAACGGGAAGCCGTATTCTGCCACCTACCTGAAAACCATCAACAACCAAATGAGCGCCCTGTTTCGGTTCGCCGGGAAATATTACGGCCTGAAAGAAAACCCCGTTTCCCTGGCCGGGTCCATGGGCAAAAGCAGCGCCGAAGAAATGCAGTTCTGGACGCTGGAAGAATTTCAGAAGTTCATTGCCGGGATGTCAGACCCTACGGCATATGCTGCGTTCAATATTCTGTTTTGGACCGGTATGCGGGAAGGCGAACTGCTGGCCCTCACCCTGGCCGATGTGGATTTTGAACGGAAGGGCATTTTTGTGCGGCACTCCTACGCCCGCCTGAATGGCGAGGACGTCATTTCAGACCCGAAAACCCGCCGTTCCAAGCGGTTCATTACAGTGCCGGATTTCTTGCTGGAAATCATTCGGGAATACGCCGCCAAGCTCTACGAATATCAGCCGGAAGAACGCCTGTTTGAATGCACCAAATACTGGCTAAAGGAACAGTTGGAGCGCTGCTGCAAGCGCACCGGCGTGAAGGTCATTCGAGTGCACGATATACGGCACTCCCATGCCTCCCTGCTTATCAACATGGGCACGGACGCCCTTCTGGTGCAGCAGCGCCTTGGGCACGAAAAAGTTTCGACAACGCTCGGCACCTACGCCCACCTGTACCCGGATCGAACAAACAACGTCGCGGATCGTCTGGAAGCCCTGGCCTGCCCGGAGGAAAAGAAACCGTGATACTGGTTTGATTCTGCCCAGGGTGTTACTTTTCTGTTACTTCGGGCGCAAAAAAGCCCCGCCTTCAAGCGAAAATTCTTGAAAGCGGGGCTGTTTTTATACGCTGTTGTGTTCTATTTTTCAGAGGTCTAAAAAGCCGGAAGGCAAATTTTCATTACTCGAGCTCAATGGTTGCCGGCGGCTTACCGGTGCAATCATAGAACACGCGGTTCACATGCTTGACCTCATTGACGATGCGGCTGGTGACAGTGCCCAGAACATCCCAAGGCATATTATAGCTCTCTGCAGTCATGAAGTCGGTGGTGGTCACAGCACGCAGCGCCACAGCGTAATCATAGGTGCGCTCGTCGCCCATGACGCCCACACTGTGCATGTTGGTCAAGGCTGCATAGTACTGGCTGATCTCCTTATCCAGACCCGCCTTTGCGATCTCCTCACGCCAGATCGCATCGGCATCCTGCACGATTGCCACCTTCTCAGGGGTCACTTCGCCGATGATGCGGATGCCAAGGCCCGGGCCGGGGAACGGCTGACGGCTGACCAGATATTCGGGCAGGCCCAGCTCACGGCCAGCCTGACGCACTTCGTCCTTAAACAGGTTGCGCAGCGGCTCCACCAACTCCTTGAAGTCCACGGTGTCGGGCAGACCGCCAACGTTGTGGTGGCTCTTGATAACAGTGGACTCACCGCCCAGACCGCTCTCAACGACATCCGGGTAAATGGTACCCTGTGCCAGGAAATCCACCTTGCCGATCTTCTTGGCCTGCTCTTCAAACACACGGATGAACTCTTCGCCGATGATCTTGCGCTTGCGTTCCGGCTCAGTGACGCCAGCCAGCTTTGCAAAGTAGCGGTCGCGGGCATCCACACAGATAAAGTTGATATCAAAGCCATTGGCATTGCCCGGACCAAAGACTGCACAGACCTCTTCCTTCTCGTTCTTACGCAGCAGACCGTGATCCACGAACACGCAGGTCAGCTGCTTGCCGATGGCCTTAGCCAGCATAGCTGCCAGAACGGAGGAATCCACGCCGCCGGACAAGGCGCACAGCACCTTGCCATCGCCGATGCGCTCACGCAGGGCCTTGACGTTGTTTTCCACAAAGGAGTCCATCTTCCAGTCGCCGGTGCAGCCGCAGACGTTGTACACGAAGTTGCGCAGCATCTTCTTGCCTTCCGCAGTGTGCAGCACTTCCGGGTGGAACTGGACCGCATACAGGCCCTTTTCCTCGTTCTCTGCCGCAGCTACCGGGCAGTTGACCGTGTGAGCAGTGATTTTAAAGCCGGGCGCTGCCTGCTCAATGTAGTCGTTATGGCTCATCCAGCAGATGGTGGAGGGCTGCACATCGGTGAACATCTTGCTGTTCGTGTCCACGAACACCTCAGTCTTGCCGTACTCGCGCTCCGGTGCGCGGCAGACATGGCCGCCCAGAAGATGCATCATCAGCTGGCTGCCATAGCAGATGCCCAGCACAGGCACACCCCAGGTAAAGATCTCCAGGTCGATCGTGGGAGAATCCTCCAGATAAACACTGTTGGGGCCACCGGTAAAGATGATACCCTTGGGGTTCTTTGCCTTGATAACCGACAGATCGGTTTTATAGGAATAGATTTCACAGTAGACATTGTTCTCGCGGACGCGGCGCGCGATCAGCTGATTGTACTGGCCGCCAAAGTCCAGCACGATGACAGTTTCATGCTGCATGAAGTTCTCTCCTCCCTTATCCATTCAATGTGTTTCTACAGATAGAATCAGTATATCACATCTGCCAAATAAAAGCGACATCATTTGTGAATTTTCCCGTTTTTATTTTTCACGTATGGGATGCCGCAGAACTGTTTTCAGTGTTCCCGGTGCAGCGCGGCGAGGATCACTCAGATAGATCTCGTGGTGGAAGCGTGTCTCTGAAAAATCAAGCCTATACCCCTGCTCTACGGCAAAGGCATCCATCTGCGCCAGCGTTTTCGGTTCTTCATCATAAGGGCCGATATGCAGGCACTGAACGCAAAGTCCCTCGTCATAGGTCAGGAATTCCGCCTTGGAAAAATCCTTTTTCTTTTTTGCCGTTGCTTCCTGTACGGCCCAATCAAACGCTTCCGACGTCACGAATTCCGGCAGGCGGATCATAGATGTCCACTCAAATAATTCTTTATGCGCATAGTCAACGCCATCCACGCCCTTCTGATGCCACAAGCCCTCCAACGGTGGAACCACATATTCAAAATAGCCGTCCATCTTGTGGCTGCCCTTATAGCTCATTTTGATGGTAAAAGCAATGCCGTACAGCACTCCCATAGCCTCCTGATAGGCTCCACCCGGAGCATTCGGGTCGCCCTTGCCGTGCACTGCCACAAAATTCATACGAGGTATCGTAATCAGATGCGGTTTTTTCGGCGGGAGATAAAATTCCCTGTACTCTTTCTTATAATCAAACGGCATTGCCCTTCACCTCTTCCAGAAGTTCACGCTGTTTCTTTTTGCTGAATCCTCTCAGCACCAGCCGATAGGACTTTTCCAGTATTTCCTGCAGTAGTTCATCCGGCACATTCCCCTCCGCTTTGACAGAGCTCCAGTGCGTTTTGTTCATATAATAACCCGGGATGATATCCTCATACTGCTGACGCAGAAATTCGCTTTCTGCGGAATCGAGCTTCATAGTAATATAGACCGGCTTTCCGCTGGAATCATCCAGACAGACCGCAGCAAACATTTTGTCTCCGATCTGGTAACGCACCCAGTTCCACTCTGCCTGTAAGTTCTTTGTCACACCGGGCTTTGACAGCAGATATTCATCGATCCATGGATATTTCATCCATCCACCCTCCATTCTGATTCAGATGCACATCCTCTTTCTGCTTTTCAGTATACCAGAACAACCTTGTTTTGTAAACAAAGAGTTGTGACATGCCGAAAAAAATCCCCTGCCCTTACAGACAGAGGATCTAAAACAAAAAGAGACCTTCCCACTCTCCGGAATGGGAAGGTCTCTCGTAAGTTTAACCTTTAGCCTTAGGAAAGGCGCGAAGGGTCAAAATCACTCAATGATCTTGCCAACAACGCCAGAACCAACGGTACGGCCACCCTCACGGATAGCGAAACGCAGGCCCTCTTCCATAGCGACGGGGGTCAGCAGCTCAACGTGCATCATGACGTTATCGC